>R23__coassemble_61_pt1 | contig 75714 bp, 64 predicted proteins | sample R23__metabat2_high_PE_035 | metagenome-assembled genome bin R23
GGACTGGTATACTATTGAATTATTTATTGGTATACTTTTGCGTTATCATTTACAATATTGGACGCTTGTATCCTTCCTTCTCGCTTTCACCACAATGGCTGTGGCACAGAGCCACGACCAGCAAGTGAGAGCTCATGTGGACAGTACGCTTGCCGCCCGCTATTTTCAAAAAGGCGTAAATATAGACACGAACTATATTACACGACCGACGACAAAATGGACGGTCGTGGCCCGATTGAACGTGTCGGGGGCAAAGATTGAGTCGGAAGGTACAGACAACGGGAACCACTTCAAGTCGGAGATGAAGGCCGACTATAAGTCGACGCTCAGCTTAGCCGTGAGCTACCTGGGCATCTCGCTCAGCGCATCGCTGAATCCCGCAAAACTGATGGGCATATACAGCGACTACGAGCTGAACTTCAACTCGTACGGCAAACGCTTCGGGTTTGACATCATCTACCAGAATGCCCATAACTTCACCGGCTGGCACGACACTGACGGCATGGAGCGCATTGAGCTGCCCGAAGAAATGCTTTCGGTGAAGACGCTGAACGTGAATGCCTACTATGCTTTCAACAGCAGCCGGTTTTCGTATCCGGCCGCCTTCTCCCAAAGCTACATCCAGCGCAAGTCGGCCGGTAGCTTCCTGCTGGCCGTTTCAGGTCAGGGGCAGCACGCCAAGCTCAGCGAACGGCCTGATTTGGGATGGGCGCAGGAGATGAACTTAAAGATGACGAACATCGGCATAGGGGCAGGCTACGGCTACAACTACGTACCCTCGCAGGGCTGGCTGCTGCATGTCTCGGCACTGCCCACGTTTATCGTGTATAGCAAGACCTCGATGACCATCGGCGACACACGCGTGCCGGTGCACTATCATTTCCCCGAAGCCATCATCACAGGCCGTGGTGCCGTGGTGCACCATTGGAGCAACAAGTTTCTCGGTATGTCGATGGTGTTCAACTTCACCAATATCGGCCACAAGGAAAGCCTGACCGTGCATAACATCAAATGGCGCGTCAGGACCTTCTTCGGACTTAGGTTTTAGAATATTGAAAAAAGATCATAATGAAAAAGCTAATCATGACATTGGCTGCCGTGCTGCTTTGTGGAACGGCGGGCGCACAAGAGAATGACAGCACAGTATGCGCACAGCAGAACGACAGCGTGAACATCGGCAGAAAGAAGGTTGCCGTGGTGTTGAGCGGCGGCGGTGCAAAAGGTATGGCACACATCGGTGTGCTGAAGGTTTTGGAAAAGGCTGGCATTCCCGTGGATATCGTCACCGGAACGTCGATGGGAAGCATCATCGGCGGTCTCTATGCCATCGGCTACAATGCCAATGCCCTCGACTCGATGGTGCGTGTGCAGGATTGGAGCTATGTCATCACCGACAAGGAAGACTTAAGCAATCAAAGTCTCAGCGACCAACGAAAGCAGAATACCTATTTCTTCACTACCGGCCTGACTATCGGAAAGAAAGATTTGCAGGCAGGTGGTTTCATCAAGGGCAAGAACCTGGCAGAACTGTTCCAGCAGCTCTGCACTGGCTACACCGACTCACTCGACTTCACCCACGACCTGCGCATACCCTTTGCTTGTGTGGCAACGAACGTCATCGACAACAGCGAGGTGGATTTCCATAGCGGTCGATTGCCGCAGGCCATGCGAGCCTCAATGGCCATCCCTGCCGCATTCTCACCTGTCAGAATCGGTGACAAAGTGCTCGTAGATGGAGGTCTGAAGAATAACTATCCGGCTGACATCGCCCGCGAGATGGGGGCCGAGGTTATCATCGGAGTCACCGTGCAGGGTGCGCCGAAGGTGGCAGAAGACATGAGCGGCACCATGAGCATCATCAGTCAGATCGTGGATGTGAACTGTAAGAACAAATACGATGAAAACCTGGCCATCACCGACTTGCACCTGCAAGTGGACACGAAGGGCTATGGTTCGGCCAGCTTCTCGCAGGCTGCCATCGACACGCTCATCCGTCGCGGTGAGGAACTGGCCATGCGCCGTTGGAACGACATCATAGCCCTGAAGCAACGCATCGGCATCGATGATTCGTTCCGTCCCGTTATCCTGCAACCGTTGCGCCCGAAAGTGATGACCGAGAAACAGCATGTGACCGAGTTCACATTCGAGAACATGACGCCTCAGGCAGAACGGTTCCTGAGACAAAAATTCAACCTTGACAGGACTGATAGCATCGATGCCAAACTGGAGCAGAAAATCACCACGTCGATGCGTGTGGATTTGTTCTACCAGACTGCAGAATGCCGACTCATTCCCAATAATGATGGCGTACATGTCATTCTCTCGGCAGGCAATCGCAAATCGGTGCAGCTGCATACAGGTTTCCGTTTTGATACAGAGGAGTATGCCGCTGTTCAGGTGGGACTTGATATTCCCCTGAAAACGGCTATCCCGGTCAGCACTGACATCACGTTGCGCTTAGGCAAGCGAATGATGGCCCGCGGCGAGCTGACCGTTCATCCGCGCAGTATTACCCGTCCGACCCTCACCTATACCTTCCGCCGCAACGACGTGGATATCTATTTTGAAGGTGAGCGCGACTATAACATCCGATACAACCAGTTCCAAGCAGAGATCATACCCATCAATCATGATCTACGTCATTTCAATATCCAGTACGGGTTCCGCTGGGACTATATGCACTATCGCAACAAGCTCGGTACGGAGACAGCCATTCAGACGGTCCTCGAGAATGAGCATTTCTACAGCTACCATGCACGCGTGAACTACAATGGTGAGGACAACTGGTATTTCCCGACCCGTGGTGCTCGCTTCAGTGCCGAATATTCCTATCTGACCGACAACCTGGCCAAGCTTGATGATAAGCCGGGCATGAGTGAAGTCAAAGCCAACTGGCGAATGTCGTTTACCATGGGTAGCCGTTTCACCATTCAGCCGATGTTCTATGGCCGTCTGCTCTTCGGCACGATTGTTCCACCTAACTTCGGCAATACCATCGGCGGCGATTGGTTCGGCCACTATGTGGAGCAGCAGATGCCATTTGCCGGCATCGGTAATATGGAATATGTCGGTCATCAGTTCGTGGCCGCCCAGCTGCAGGCACAGCAACGCATCGGGCAGAACAGTTATGTGCTGCTCCGCGTGGCCGGTGCCCAACAGTCAGACAAGGTTAAGGAACTCTTGGATAACCGCACGATTCTCGGTGTTCAGGCTGCTTACTATTACAACACAATGTTCGGCCCTCTCGGTGCCTCACTCGGCTATAGCAACCATACCAAGAAGCCTTATTTCTACTTGAATCTCGGATATGAATTCTAAAGAATTATGAAGAAATCCAACCGCAAACTATTCTTGGTCGTCCTAACTTTGATGGTGGCCACGATGGCCTCCGCCCAAATCCGTCATGGCCTCGCCATTGACTTTGGAAAGAGCCATATGGAGGATACCACGCGTGTGACCAAATTCAGCGTGGGCGTGACCAGCCATACTGACACATTGAAGGGCGTGCAAGCCAATATGTTGTCAAACTATGCCGGATGCGTGAATGGCCTCCAGCTCTCAGGCTTCTCCAATATTTCAACTTCTCCTATGCGGGGAGCGCAGTTCAGCAGTGTCACGAACATCTCGATGGGCGTGGAAAAGGGACTTCAGGCTGCTTCTTTGCTCAATGTCTCGTCTGGCTTGATGCGTGGCATGCAAGTGAGTGCCTATAACTACGCAGAAGAATTGAACGGCTTGCAGTTAGGTGTGTTCAATGTGGCGAATTCCCACCCCAAGGGTTGGCAGGTAGGTCTCATAAACTATACGAAAGATGGCGGTGGCCATAAAATCGGTTTGGTTAACGTGAGTCCTAAAACCACCATCGATGTAATGGTTTACGGTGGTACCAGCTCAAAAATGAACGGTGCAATCCGCTTCCGCAACAAGAGTACTTATAACATCCTCGGTCTGGGAACCCATTTTATGGGATTCGACGAAGATTTCTCAGGTTCCGTGTTCTACCGCTTGGGACAGTTCTTCCCAATTACACCAAAATTCTCGCTCAGTGGCGATATCGGCTATTACCATGTAGAAACCTTCAAGAAGCATAGCGAGGACGGCCCCTCACGTCTATTCTCTATACAGGCACACCTGAATGCTGACTATCAGTTGACGCGCAATATAGGCCTGTTCGCATCGGTAGGCTACGGCGACACCCGCTATTACTATCATGAGCAGAAGTATCGAAACCGCTTCCTCGCTGAGGCCGGCGTCACGTTCCGTTATCCACACAATGCCAATCGCCAGACGTCTGTGGTACATAGAAGTGAAGACACAGCACCTGCCGACTCACTCATGGCATTAGGCTTGGGCAAGAAACATCCATGGTGGGCTCTGGGACAGGTAACGGGCGTAAATGCCTTTGTACATTTCTTCGACCGTGTGGTGACCAATCAGGACTTTGCTCAGACTACGCTCCATACCTGGGGTGAGAATTTCAAGAACGGGTTTGTGTGGGACAACGACCAGTTTTCCACCAACCTCTTCATGCATCCTTATCATGGCAATCTCTATTTCAACTCTGCCCGTGCTCAGGGACTGAGTTTCTGGGAATCTGCTCCTTTAGCTATGGTAGGATCCTTGGAGTGGGAGTTCCTTGGTGAGATTGAGCCGCCTGCACTCAATGACTTGATAGCCACCACCTTCGGCGGTATCTGTATCGGTGAAATCACCAACCGTATCAGCCGTATCTTCCTAGATGACTCCAAGCGTGGCTGGCAGCGCTTCTGGCGGGAACTGGGAGCCACCATCTTTAATCCCATGGGTGAGCTGAAACGTATTGCCACCGGTGATGCCTGGACGGTGCGCCATAATCACTACCGTTATCACGATTACAACCGCAATCCCGTGGAAATCTCCATCTCAATAGGTGACCGCTATCTGGGTGACGACGGCAGCTTCTTTAAGGGTGAGTACAATCCCTATATCAATTTCGCCATGCAATACGGTGATCCTGTGAACGAAGACGAACACAATGCCCCTTACGACTTCTTTGAGACAGAACTCATTTTCGGCCTGTCCAAAAACCAGCCTATTCTCAACCAGATACACCTATTGGGGCGCCTCTGGAGTATGCCAATGATAGAGCGGAAGAACATCAGGGCAGAATTCGGACTATATCAGCACTTCGACTACTTCGATTCCAAGCCCGTGAAGGATGGTTCCGACCTGACGCCTTACCGAATCAGTGAGGCTGCTGCCTTCGGTCCTGGCGCCATCATCCAGATGCCCGAGGTAGGCATGGTCTCACATCTGGAGCAGCGCATCTTCCTCAATGGCATCTTGCTGGGTGGTACCAAGAGCGACTATTACAACGTCATCGACCGTGACTACAATATGGGCAGCGGTTTCAGTGTTAAGACGAAAACACACATGGAACTGCGCCACTTCGGACGCTTCATCCTCAATGCCCACTACTATCGTATCTATACATGGAAGGGCTATGATCCGGATACCGACCTTTCGAGTCTTACAGAAGATGAAATGCTGCACCTCAACTCACAAGGCGACAAGGGAAATGCCGCACTGCTCGTCATTAACCCCATCACCGTGTTCGATATTGCCAAGAACTGGAGCATCGAACTCTCAGGTTCTTACTACTCACGCCGTACCCGTTACAAATACTACGACGACGTGAAAGCAAACACCTTCGAGGTGCGCCTTGGCCTCGCCGTTCATCTGTAAATAATTGGTGGTTTCATATTTTTTAGTTATCTTTGCGCCGTGAATTAGACAATAGAATAATGAGACCATTGATTAAGTGGATAATGATGGCCGTTTTGGCATGGGTGGCCATCGGGGATGTACAGGCCCAGGCGATGACCCAGGCTGAACGCAGGGCAAGGGTGGACAGCGTGCTTGCAGCCCGTTATTATCGCACGCCTTACGATACGAATTTCGTGGCACGTCCAGAAGGAAAATTGACGTTAAAGGTAAGGATGAACCAGACGGGCAACACCTTTCATGCGAAGGGAACCGTCAATGACATCCACTCGAAGGCCGACCTCAAGACCGGCCACAAGACCACCTTTTCACTGGCCGCCATCTACAGGGGGATAGGTGTCGGCGTAGCGGTCAATCCAGCGAAATGGAAAGGGGTGTACAAGGACTACGAGTTCAATCTCAACTACTACAGCAGCCGTATCAGTCTCGACTTCAGTTACCAGCGATCGGAATCTCTGGCCGGTGATATCAACCGTGACGATAATATGTCGCGATTGGAGTCGGGTGACGTCACGATGAAGGTTGCCAATGTGGCTGCCTACTACACCTTCAACCATCGCCGATTCTCTTTTCCGGCTGCTTTCACGCAGAGCTATATACAGCGTCGCTCAGCAGGATCGTGGTTGGCGGGCATCAGTTATCAGGGCGGCAGTATTAAGACCAACGAAGCACTGAAGGAGAGAAACCCGAATGCCCCGGAAGTGCGTGTCTATGTCGGTCATGTCGGAATTGGCGGAGGTTACGGTTATAACTGGGTGCTTGGCCGCAAGTGGCTGCTTCACTTTTCCATGTTACCCACCTTCGTGGTCTATAACCGTAATAACATGACAGTCAATGGTGACCGTAGAAAGGCGCAGCACATGCGTTTCAACATGATTTTCAATGAGCGTGTCGCCATCGTCCATTATTTCACATCACGCTATTTTGCCGGCGCTACCCTCGTGATGAACAACTCTGTCTTTGATGACTCGGCCGTTGTGATCAATCAGAACAAATGGCGTGCCCGTGCTTTCTTTGGCCTGAGAATATAAAAGACATGTCAGATAGCATAGACTGTTATTTTTTTGTTTTTTATTTCGTGGATTCAAATTATTCTCTTATCTTTGTAGCCAAAAGTTCTATTAATCAAAATACGACAGAAGATGATTGGAACACCAGAGATTATTCTCATCGTACTTGTAGTGTTGCTGCTTTGGGGCGGCAAGAAGGTTCCTGAGCTGATGAACGGCCTGGGAAGAGGCGTGAAGAGTTTTAAGGACGGAATGAACGGCAAGGACGATACTCCGGCTGAAGAGAAAAAGGATGAGCCTAAACCATAGGGACGGAGGCGCGGGAGAGCGTGGTGGTGAACCTGCCACCTTCTGGGAACACCTTGACGTCTTACGTGGCGAGATCATACGCATGCTATTGGCTGCAGTGCTGATGGCCGTGGTGTGTTTCTGCTTGAAGGAGGTGTTGTTTGAAGTTGTTCTGGCTCCGAGCCGTGCCGACTTTTTCATCTACCGGATATTGGGTACGGAACCGTTTGATATCCATCTGATCAATACGGGCCTTACCGAGCAGATGATGGTTCACCTGAAGGTGGCTATGGTGGCTGGCATATTGGTGGCTTCGCCCTATCTGCTCTATCTTTTATTCAGGTTTGTCTCACCGGCTCTCTATGAGAATGAGCGACGCTACAGCGTGAGACTGACGCTGGCTGCTTATCTGATGTTCCTGGTGGGCGTTGTGGTGAATTATCTGTTGATTTTCCCCTTGACTGTTCGTTTTCTTGGAACCTATCAGGTGAGTACGGAGGTTGAGAATATGCTGACGGTGAGTTCATACGTGGATACGCTGTTGGCTATGTCGTTGATGATGGGCATGGTCTTTGAAATCCCTGTGGTGTCGTGGATGATGGCGAAGTTCGGACTGCTCCGTTCTGAATGGATGAAGCGCTACCGCCGCCACGCTATCGTAGTGGTGCTTATTGTGGCTGCCATCATTACCCCATCTACGGATGTCTTTACGTTGCTGATTGTCTCACTGCCCATTTGGCTGCTCTATGAAGGGAGCATACTGATTGTCAGGACTGTAGAGTAGGGAGGGTGAAAAACTCCTTTTTAGGCAATACAAACATTATGAATATATGCTGAGAAAAATTAGAATCGGATTGGCCACCCTTGTGATGGTGCTGATTACGTTGTTGTTTCTTGACTTTACCGGCACACTCCATCATTGGCTCGGCTGGTTGGCCAAGATTCAGTTCCTGCCGGCTTTGCTAGCTGTGAACGTAGTGGTTGTGGTGGCGCTTGTGGTGCTTACCCTGATCATGGGGCGTATCTACTGTTCGGTAATCTGTCCGCTTGGTATCTTGCAGGACGTGATTCACCGCATCGGGCGGAAGCCCAACAAACAGACCTATTCCAAGGAGAAGCGCTGGTTGCGCTATGGGATATTGGTCGTCTTTGTGGCAGCTTTCTTTTTGGGTATCAACTCGCTGGTGGCTTTGCTGGCTCCTTACAGCAGCTATGGCCGCATAGCGCAGAATCTGCTGCAGCCCATCTGGATAGCCGGTAACAATGTGCTGGCATTTCTGGCTGAACATAGCAACAGCTACCGGTTCTATAGCGTGGATGTGTGGATTCGTTCATTACCCACGTTTATTATTGCACTTGCTACCCTGGTGCTGCTGGTAGTGTTGTCTTGGCGCAATGGCCGTACCTATTGCAATACAATTTGTCCGGTGGGAACCATCCTGAGCTTCTTTGCCCGCTTTTCTTGGCTGAAGATACGCTTTGATGAAGACAAGTGTAAGAAGTGTGGCAAGTGTTCGCGCAATTGCAAGGCTTCATGTATTGATTTCAAGACCATGACCGTGGATTACAGCCGTTGTGTGGTTTGCGGGGATTGTCTGGAGCAGTGTAAGTTTGACAGTCTGCATTATGCGGGGCCGGGGGCTGGAAATTCTAGAAAAACTAGAAGTTCTAGTAGTTCTAGTGATTCTAGGAATACTAGTGATTCTGTAGATGAAGGGCGCCGGTCCTTCCTGGTGGGGGCGGCTTTGGCTACTACGGCTGCTGCTTTGGCTCAGGAGAAGAAGAAGGTGGACGGCGGACTGGCCGTGATTGAGGACAAGTTGGAGCCTGTACGTCATACACCGATTACTCCTCCGGGTTCTCTCTCTGCCTCTAATATGCAGAAACGTTGCACGGGCTGCCAACTCTGTGTCTCTGAATGCCCGAACGATGTGCTTCGTCCTAGTACGGACTTGATGAAACTGATGCAGCCTATGATGAGTTATGAGCGCGGCTATTGCCGTCCGGAATGTAACCGCTGTTCAGAGGTGTGCCCGGCAGGTGCCATTCAGCCTATCACGTTGGCTGATAAGTCGAGTACGCAGATAGGTCACGCGGTATGGGTGAAGAAGAATTGTATCCCCGTTACCGATGGTGTGGAATGTGGCAACTGTGAGCGTCATTGTCCGGTGGGAGCCATTGAGATGGTGATGTTGGATGAGAACGATGAGGAATCGGTGATGATACCTTCAGTCAATGAAGCCCGTTGCATAGGCTGTGGTGCCTGTGAGAATCTGTGTCCGGCCCGTCCGTTTGCCGCCATTTATGTAGAGGGACATGAAGTTCATAAAACAGTTTAAGGAGGATTTGTTATGGCAAAGAAGATAAACAGAAGAGATTTCCTGAAGATATTCGGTGGAGCCACAGCTGGAGCGTCATCCCTGTTGGTGGCCTGCAAGAATAATCCGCAGCAGACAACTGCTGACCAACAGGAACCGCCGAAGGACAAAATGACGATGCGCGTGAATCCCAATACGGGTGACAAGGTGTCGCTTTTAGGTTATGGTATGATGCGCCTTCCCGTGGTCGGCGGCGGTACGGAACGTGATCATCCTGATGCTGACATTGACCAGGAGATGGTGAATAAGGAAGTGGACTATGCCATTGAACATGGCGTGAATTATTTTGACACGTCTCCAGCCTATTGTCAGGGACGTTCGGAGAAGGCAACGGGTATTGCCCTGCATCGTCATCCGCGCAACAAGTATTTCGTGGCCACGAAACTTTCCAATTTCTCGCCCGAGACCAGAACCCGCGCAGCCAGTATTGAGATGTTTGAAAACTCGCTGAAGGAGCTGCAGGTAGATTATATCGACTATCTGCTGCTGCATGCTATCGGCGGCGGTAGGGATGCCGAAGAGGAATTCAATACCCGGTTTATGGACAACGGTATTCTGGACTGGCTGGTGGAACAGAAGAAGAAAGGCCGCATCCGCAACCTTGGCTTTTCCTATCACGGTGATATCGCCATCTTCGACCAATTACTGAAGTGGATGGATGAAGGAAGATACCACTGGGATTTTGCACAGATAGAACTCAATTATCTCGACTGGGAATGGGCTAATGAGATTAACGGAGGTAATACGGATGCGAAATATCTTTACGATGAACTGCAGAAACGCAATATCCCCTCGGTGATTATGGAGCCGCTATTAGGTGGCCGTTTGGCCAATGTACCTGACCCTGTGGTGGCTGAAATGAAACAGCGTCGTCCGGAGAACAGCGTCGCCTCCTGGGCTTTCCGGTATGCTGGAACGCCGGAGAAGGTGCTGACTGTGTTGTCGGGTATGACCTATATGGAGCATCTGCGGGAGAATATCCGTACTTATGCGCCGCTGGACCCCATCACCAAGGAAGAGAACGAATTCCTGCTGAAGATTGCGGAGGATATCTATAATCAGAAGAATATTCCCTGTAATGAGTGCAATTACTGTATGCCTTGCCCTTACGGCATTAATATTCCCAGCGTGTTCGTACATTATAACAAGATGATTCGTGAGGGAAATATGCCTTCCAACAAGCAGAATCCTGAATACCGCAAACAGCGGAAGGCTTTCCTTGTGGGTTACGACCGGAGCGTGCCGCGTCTGCGTCAGGCTGACCATTGTATCGGATGCGGCCAGTGTGTGCCGCATTGCCCGCAGCGCATCGATATTCCCAAGGAGATGCGCAGGATTGACACGATGGTGGAAAACCTGAAGCGCGATGGCAAGGTAAAAGACTTGGAATTCTGAAATGAAAAATCCCGGAAGCTCAGAGCATCCGGGATTCTTTTTATTCTTTGTTTTCTGCGTCGATGGCTTTGATTTTCTGCTTCACCAGTTCGCAGTCGTCTTTCAGTTTCTGCACCTTGCGGTTCATCTCGTCGATGAGGGAGTTACCCTTCTTGGAACTGGCATTGAGGAATCCGAGGTTATTCTCGTAAGTCTGAATTTCCTGCTTCAGAGCCTCGTAGCGGCGCATCAGGCGGGCGCGCTCATTATCGAGTGCATCGCTGCCCTTGCCAGCCATCTGCTTGATGTTGCTCTTGAAGTTATCCAAGCGTCTGCGGGCGATGGAGATATTCAGGTCTTTGTAAAGCTTGTCCAGGACGGCGTGATACTCAGCATACAGCTTGTCTTTCTCCTTGAAAGGTACGTGACCCACCTGCTGGTATTCCTCCACCAGTTGCTGAACTTTCTCCTGAAGTCCTTCACCGGCCTCTTCGGCAGCCTCTTTCAGTTGGGCAATAATGCTACGCTTCTTTTCCAGATTCTCACGCTCCACACTGCGTGTTCCAGCATTGGCAGCATTGCGGGCCTCGAAGAATTTGTTGCAGGCACCAAGGAAGTCGTTCCATAACTGGTCACCCAACTTCTTGGGAACCATACCGATGGTCTTCCATTCTTTCTGCAGGGCAATGAGCTTATCACTTGTGGATTTCCAGTCGGTAGAGTCTTGCAGAGCCTGAGCCTGTTCTACGAGTTTCTGTTTCTTGGCGGCATTCTCGGCAAAACGCTCTTTGAGCGACTTGAAATACTCGGCTTTCTTGCTGAAGAAATCGTCGCAGGCCGCACGGAAACGCTCGAAAATCTTCACGTTCATCTTTTGGGGAGCAAAACCGATGGTCTTCCATTCAGCCTGGATATCGATAATCTGTTTCGTGTGTTTCTCCCAGTCACCTGCACCCTTGTTCTCTTCCTTGGCGATGGCTTCCACCTTCTCGCAGAGTTCCGTTTTACGAGCAAGGTTGTCTTCTTCCTTTGAACGGATATTCTCAAAGTGCTGCTGGTGCTTTTTGTTGATGACAGTAGAAGCTGCCTTGAAGCGGGTCCAGATTTCTTCGCGCAGCTCCTTGCTTACGGGGCCGGTCTCACGGAATTCCTGATGCAGTTTCTGCAACTGGTGGAAAGCACTGATGACATCTTCTTCCTCGTCGAGTTTCTCAGCAGCCTCGCATAGGCGTGTCTTGATTTCGAGGTTCTTCTTGAAGTCATACTCGCGGGCTTCACTATTGAGTTTGAGCAAGTCGTAGAACTGCTCCACATAGAGTTGGTAGTTGCGCCAGAGTTCGTTGGCTTTCTCGGCAGGTACCAATTTGATTTCTTTCCATTCCTGCTGCAGCTGCTTGAATTCCTGATAGTTGCGGTTGGCTTCCTCGGGAGAGGTCACCATCGCCTTGATCTTCTCGATGATATCGAGTTTCTTTTTGAGGTTTTCCTGTTTCTCTTCCTCTTGCTGCTGGAAAAGTTTGGTACGCTTTTCCTTTACAAGTCCCATCTCAGCCTTGAAGGTCTCTTCGTCCTCATCGGGAGTAACTACATATTTCTCGGGGTCTCCGCCAGCATCGAGATAGGCTTTCTGCTCTGCCTCACGCTGTGCAAAATGTAGTTTGTAGAACATTGTCTTCAAGTAGTCTACTTCTTCCTTCGTGGGATTTTCTTCCCCGTGAGCGAGTTCCTTGATTCGTTCTATCACCTCACCCTTGGTGGTATAGGTTCTTTTCTCCTCAGCAGGCTCCTCAGCCTGAGGAGTTTCTTCTACCTCCTCAGCAGGTGCTTCTACCGCTGTTGCCTCTTCGGGAACTTCTTCTACTTCGGCGGGTGTCTCTGGAACAGCAGGTGTTTCTTCTGCCACTTCTACAGGTGCTTCCTCCGGAGTTGCGGGAGTCTCCTCTGCAGGTGCTTCTGCGGGAACTTCGTTTTCTACGGGTGTTTCAACTACTTTGTTTTCTTCCAACTGTGCCTCTTGATTGAGGACGTTTTCTTGAGAGTCCATCATGTTACTGATTTTTAGTTCGTGATTCAGGTTTGCACTATGTGTCATTAGGGCACATAGATTGGACAAAAGTAGTTAAACTTTTTGAATTAACCTAATTTTGTGCCTAAAATCTCCAAAAATAAGGCAAAAAAAGCATTTGTACGGCTTTTTCAATCCTATTTTTGGAGATTTTAGGCTCTTATACGAGTCTCTTGTGTCTTAATACGGCCCAAGAACAGCCGGCAATGACGGCGGAGATGATGAGTGCGACGGCAAATCCCCATGCATTGTTCTCCATACCGTTGATGAGGTTCATTCCGAAGAAGGAGGCCACGAGCATTGGAACCGTGAGAATAATGGTGACGGCCGTGAGCGTACGCATCACCGTATTCACGTTGTTGTTGATGATGCTCGAGTAGGTGTCCATCGTCGATTCCAGGATGTTTGAGTAGATGCTGGTGATTTCGCGAGCCTGTGTCATCTCGATATTTACGTCCTCGATGAGGTCTGCATCCAGTTCGTCAACCTGCAGCTTAAACTTCAGTTTCTGTAACAATGTTTCGTTGCCTCGGATGGAGGTGGTGAAGTAGGTGAGCGAATCCTGCAGGCGCGAGAGTCCAATCAGACTTTCGTTGTTTACGCCGTGATCCAGATTCCTCTTGGCTTTCTCGATGAGGGAATTGATTTGCTTCAACCGTTTCAGATACCATACGGCCGAGGATAGGAACAGACGGAAAATCATGTCCACATGGTCGGTGAATCCTTCGCCTCGCTTCTGCTGGAACGAAACGAAGTCGATCATCATGTTCGTTTCGTAGAAGCAGACGGTGATGGTAACGTCGCGCTTGTGAATGATACCGAGCGGTACGGTGGTATAAGGCGTACGCGAGCGTACCTCTTTCACGTATGGGATACGCAGGATGATGAGTGTCCATCCGTCGTCGTATTCATAACGGGCACGCTCATCGGTATCGCTGATATCCGAAAAGAAATAGTCGGGTATTTCGAAACGCTCTTCCAGTTCTTGCTGGTCTTCTTCCGTTGGACACGTCACCTGTATCCAACAGCCAGGTTCCCACTGGGGAATCTGCTTTAGTCCATTGATGGTATTCCAGTATGTCTTCATTTTGCTAATCCTTTTTTCGTTTGAGAAATGGTTTTTAGCGGCAAAGGGATTAGCAGCCTTGCTCGCCATCCCCCGCCTTACGAATTGTAATTATCCGCCGGGTAGTCGTCCATTATTTGTTACAAAATTGGTTAATACGGGTGCAAAGATACGAAAAATATTGTGATATGCAAGCAAAACGGCGTATAAATAATCACTTTTTTGTTTTTCTCATGTATTGGAGGAAAAGACATTGGATTGAGTGAATAACTCTTAAAGGCTATTCTTTAGTATTTAATTATTGTTAAGTTTACTAATCTTTTTGTCGCGTTTACTTGATAAAATGAAATAAATACTATACTTTTGCTACCGAAATCAATTACTAATAATGAAGTCGAACAATTTTAAACTTTACAATTATGAAATTCAATTATCTTTTCCCTGAGGTCTATAAGAAGATAGGATGGGGCATGTTTGTTGTTTTTGCGGTACTCAATGTACTGTGGATGACGGATGCAATAGGCCCTTGGTTTCCGTGTAAGGTAATCAGTATTGTGCCTTCTTCGACTTTTGGCGACAGTTCAAGTTCGTATGTCGTCCAGAACAATGGTTGGGAAGACGAAATCTGCATGGTGGGAATGATACTCTCATTGCTCTTTATCTCGTTTGCCCGACTGAAAGATGAGGATGAGTACACCATCAACCTGCGCATGAAGTCAATGGCATGGGCATTCAAGGTGTTCGGCATCGTGGTCATCGTGGCAACGCTCACCATCTATGGAATGATTTGGTTCATCGTGATGCTCATTTTGGTCTATTTAATCTTTTTCCTTTTTATCGGGAAGTTCTATTACGAGTTGCACCAGTTCAGAAAGGAGGCTCAAAATGAAGAATAATATCCGGGTGGAACGGGCAATCCTGCGTATGACGCAGGCGCAATTGGCCGAGCGCATCGGTGTAAGCCGTCAGACCATCAATGCCATTGAGGCAGCCAAATATGTTCCATCTACGGTGTTAGCCCTCAAGATGTCGGTCATTTTTGGTAAGCCCGTGAACGAGTTCTTTCAATTAGAAGAGGACGACTGAAAAACAAAAATGGTTGGGAAGGCCCAACCATTTTTTATTACGGAAACGTTGTTTATCGGTGCAGGATGGCTGAATTGCCCGTGTTGCCAGCCTCGATGTCCTGGCGGCTGCTCTTTCGGCCAAAGTCGAACGAGTAGGAGAGGCGCATATAGATCCAGGGGCCGTAGGCATCGCGCTGCTCCTTTCGGTCGTATTGATAATGTGTGTAGTCGAAGTAGAACCTGCGGGTTTTGTCTTTCAGGAACATCCGTCGGGCACCCACTTCGGCATAGAACCCTTTTTTGCCGTAGGTGGCGCTGATGCCATAGTCGGCTGCCGACTTGACGAAAGGTTCAAAGAGACTTGTCTGCGGTGTCTGATAGTAGCCGTTCAGCGAGAAGTTGCCGATATGGTAGATGGCCTTTAAGTTGCAGTCGATGTGGCTAAGGGTGGCTCCTTCCTTTGTAGCCAGAATGTTGCGTTGCAGATTGACGCCGCCTTTCAGTTGAAGGTTCCTGTTCAGGAGATAAAGCGTCTGCTGGATGTTCAGACTCAGGTTGTGCAGCGTGCCGTCGTTGCCGTAGGAGTGCACAAGCCGTTCTCCCTCTGGGGTATAGGTGCTGACCGTCATGTTGTCAAGTCGCTCGTATTCCAGATATGCCATCAACTGCCAGTTCTTTAGCATCAGGTTATAGTTTATGTAGTATGTATTGAAAATTGTTTTTTCCAAGTCGGGATTGCCTCTGATGATTTCATAGCGGTTGACAATCTGCTCCACCTCGCTCCGGTTGGCTGCATTCGGATTGCTGTTGCCTAAGTAGATGGCTGATTCCAGACTGTTGTGCTTGTCCATCTGGTACTTGGCGGTGATGGCTCCCCTTGAGGAGAAGTAGGTCTCGCTGTTGGTCCGGGTCTTCCAGTAGGCTACACTGAAGCCTAGCGGGCGGAAGTTGAACATCCATTTCTGGTTGGGCTTATAGGTATAGACAGGCCATACGATGGTCTCCGACTCGCTGGTACTTTGGTCGGCTGGCAGCGTGCCCCGGTATTCGTCGTCGTAATGGTGGTAGAATTCCATGACGCGCAGCGAGAGACTGTTGCGTGGATTGAGGTCGTTCACGTAACCTATAGTACCATACACGCCAAAGGTTTTTTCCTTGGTATGTGAGGCAATGTCGTAGCCGTCGCTTTCCTGATATGTGTTGTCATAACTGTTGCGGCCGAAGGATAGTTTGGTTTCATAGAACACGCGCTGTCTGTCGGTGATGTCCCAGTCGGCAACCATATTGACGTAGGTCGTCGTGTTCTTTTCGCCTGTGGTGCTCTTGGCCGTGTTCTTGGCCGTGATGTCGCCGCTGTAGGTTAGGTCTTCGTTGTAGCCGTAGTCGGGCGTCCTGTCCTGCGTGATGCCGACCTCACCCGTCAGTGCCAGTTTCTCCGTGCGATAGCGGGTGCGGAACACACCGTAGTTGCGCCATTCCTTGATATGGTCGTACTGGCTGACGGTCGATTTGTGGAAGCGCTTGTCGGTCAGCAGGTCTTCTTCGTTCTCGTCGACGGCCCCGCGCTCGTTCTTGTAGCCGTTGCCCACGAGCAGCGTATAGTTCATTTTCTTGTGGTCGAGGCTGGCCTGCAGGCTGTTCATCCCTATGACGTGCAGGAATCGGCTGTGGTCTTTTACCTCTACGTAGCCACCGTAGTCATAATGTCGCATGACGAAGTTGATGACCACTTCCTTGTCGGCAAACTTGCCCGTAGGCATGTCGATGTATTCCACGCGGAGCACATCCTTGGGGCGTATCTGGTCTATCTCGTCTTTGTCCACGATGCGTTCGTCGATGGCAAAGGTGATGCCCCTGTTGGTCAGGCTCTTCACTTCGCCGCTGATGCGGTTCACGTCTAATTGTGGAATCATCAGGTTGTCCAGCAGGCCGATGCCTCCATTGGCGGCATTGCGCTGCCGCTGGTTGGGAATGTAGACGTCGCGGTCTGGTTTGCTGTGGTGCAGATCGCCCTCCACCACCACTTCGCCGAGGTGGGCGGTAGTTTCTTGCATGACGATGTTGCCTATGTTGCCCGTCTCGCAGTTCAGCACCTGTGTATCATAGCCCACGCAACTGATGCGTATCTGCAGATGCTGCCTGGTGGTGGGAATCACGAAGTCGCCGTTTTCGTTGCTCACGCCGCTGCTGACGGTGGTCGTGTCGCCCACGTTGAGCAGGGTGATGTTGGCGTATGCGATGGGGCGCTTTCCTTTGTCTATGATTCGTCCGATGAGTTTGAGTTCGGTCTTGAGCATGGCTTCGACGAAGATGAGGCTGTCGCCCTCCACTTTCATGCTGATGGGATAGAAGCCGATACATTCGCGGATGGCTTCGGGAACCGAGAGGCGGTCGAAGCGTTTTGTCACCTTGTAGTCTTCCAGTTCGTTGTGGATAAAGGCTATTTTGTATTGGCTGGTCGATTTTCGCAGGTCGATGAGCACTTTTGCCAGCGGCTTGCTTTTGTAGTCGCGGCTCACCGTTTGCGGGCTGGCCGTGAGCACGGCAAGGCATGACAGCAGCAGAACAGTTATTCTCTTCATATATCTTTTTCTTTATTTGATAATGATGCTGTCGCCCTGCAGGGTGATATTGATGTGGTCGAAGTGGTTGATCTCGCTGACAACTTCGTTGATGCTGCTGTGCTGGTCCCATTCGTAATAGAGGCGCAGATGGCGGGCCTGCTGCTGATGGAAAACAGGCTTGACGCTGTAGTAGGCAGACAGGCTGTCTATGATCTGCTGCAGTTCCGCATCCTCGAAGGTGACGATGCGCATGTCTGCTCTTTTTTCATCCTTTTCTTCCAAGGCCTGTTTTTGTTCGGTCGGGGTGGTCTGCACTGTTTGCGGTGTCTGCTCGGCGGCATTCTGGTGCGACATCATTATTGCCGCAAATGCGAGGCCGGAGATGATCAGTATGCTTGCGAAGGTGGCCGCAATCTTGATCAGGGGAGTCTTCCTGTGCATGGGTATTTCTTCTGCGGGGAAATGCTTCGATGCAAACCGGTTCCAGGCTTCGTCGGTTTCTTCTTCGCCTACGGTTTCTCCACAGAATACCTCTTGCCATTCTTCGTCGCTGTAGCGTTCGGGATGTTCGGTCATTTCGGCCAGTTTCTTTAGTCTTTCCATGTGAATTGTTTTTTAAGGATTTTCAATGCTTTGTTCAGATGCTTATAGACGGCCACCCGGCTGATGCCAAGGTCGGAAGCAATGTCGGCATATTTCTTTCCCTCGTTGTATCGGAGCATCATCACTTGTTTGGTCTGTGGTTTCAGCTCGTTGGCGATATAACGGAGGATGTCGTCGAGAGGCAGTTCGGTGTATGTCTCTTCGGTGACCTCTTGCACTTGCTGCCGGTGGGCATGTTCTGTCGCCATCCTGTGGCGGATTCGGTTGAGGCAGGTGTTCCTTACGCTCACTAACAGAAAACTCTCCACATGGTTCATGTCGAGTTCCTGTTGGCTGTGCATCAGCGTCTCAAACACGTCGCCGACCACGTCTTCTGCCTCTTCTTGGTTGCGAAGCAGTGTGCGTGCGGTGAGCAGCATCCGGCCATAGTGCTTGCGGAACAATAATTCTATCGTCTTTTTGTCTTGCATCTTTTTATCTATAGTACACCCGAAAGACTAAAATGCTAACCATGAAAGAACAAAAAAACTGCCCGCATCCCGCTTGGGGGGATGGGGACAGTTGAAAAACAATTAGTTGGCTCTTATTTCTCGGGAATCTCCTCGAGGGCTTTTTTCAGCGTGGCCCAGAAGGGTTCGGCTGTGGCCCAGAGGGCGCGCTCGGTGGTGGTGTGAGGTGAGCGGATGGTGGGACCGAAGGACACTACCTGCAGATGCGGGTATTTGCCGAGGATGATGGAGCATTCCAGTCCGGCGTGGTCAATCTCCACGGTGGCCTCCTCTCCGTTCTGCTCGCGGAACACTTTCAGCATGTGATGCAGGATTTCGGAGTCGGGATTGGGATCCCATCCGCCGTAGCTGCCAGCGGTCTCTACCTTCATACCAGCCATATTGAAGCAGCTCTCCAGGGTCTTCACCAGGTAGTCTTTCATGTCCTCGCGCGAACTGCGACCGAGAATCTTGAAGCTGGCCTTGCCGTCACCGATGTTGATGATGGCGAGGTTGGACGATGTCTCCACCACATCAGGATAGGCGGGAATCATGCGGAGCACACCGTCGTGGCAGCCATACATGGCATTGATAAGGTTGTCCTGTATTTCCACGGGTACTTCCATCTTCGGGGTTTCCACATCTTCGGCAATAAGCTCTACGCCAGTCTCAATATGGCGGAACTGGTCGGTGAGGTCTTCCTTCCAGTCGGCCACGAGCTCCTTCAGTGCCTCGACGTTCTCCTTGGGGAGTGTGAGCACGGCTTCAGCCTTGAAGGGGATGGCATTACGCATGTTGCCGCCCTGCCAGCAAGCCAGACGGGCCTCGCATTCCTCGATGGCTTCACGCACCACGCGCACCAACTGCTTGTTGGCATTGGCACGTCCCTCGTGAATCTCCAGACCGGAGTGACCGCCACGGAGTCCCTTGAGTGTGATCTTCACGGCAGCATCCTCGGGGTCAGTCTCCACTTCCTGATAGTCCAGCGTGGCGGTGATGTCGATGCCGCCGGCAGATCCAATTACGAATTTGCCCCAAGTCTCGGAGTCGAGGTTGAAGAGAATGTCACCCTGCAGTTCACCTCCGGGCAGTGCGTTGGCACCAAACATGCCCGTTTCTTCGTCGGCAGTGATAAGCGCCTCCACCGGTCCGTGCTTCATATCTTTCGATTCCATCACGGCCATGATGGCAGCTACGCCCAGTCCGTCGTCGGCACCAAGGGTTGTTCCCTTGGCCTTCACCCATTCGCCGTCAATCCAGGGTTCAATGGGATCCGTCTCGAAGTTGTGGGTAGATTCGGGAGTCTTCTGCGGCACCATGTCCATGTGTGCCTGCAGGATGACGCCCTTTCGGTTCTCCATGCCGGGAGTGGCAGGTTTGCGCATGACGATGTTGTCAGCGGGGTCTTTGAATACTTCAACACCAGCTTTTGTTCCCCAGTCGATGAGGAACTGCTGTATTTTCTCGAGGTGTCCGCTTGGTCTTGGCACCTGTGTCAAACTGTAGAAGTTGCGCCAGATACATTCCGGCTTCAGATTTAAGATTTCGTTCATAGTTGTTTTGTTTTATATTGAAAAAATAATTCCTTGGAGTCGCTCTTCGAGCGAGAAATCAAACAAATATAATCAAATCTACATGAGTTTTATTTTATCGATGACATTTGTTTCTGGATTTCTATAATACCATTCGGAATATAGACCATTAGGGCTGAAATTGATAAGCATTCCATAGGGCTGTCGGGTGAGGTTCATATAGTTCCATAATTGGCGCCGATGTTCAGAATCTATATGGTTGATGGCTTTTAACTCAATAATGATGTTGCCGTTGACCATAAGGTCTATTCGATAGGTTTGATCCAGTTTTACCTCGTCCCAGAAGATGGGCAAATAGACCTGTCTTTCAACAGTGTAGCCTTTAAATTCGAGTAGATATTTTAAGGCAGCCTCGTATGCTGATTCTAAAAGACCGAAGTGATACTTCCGATGGACGCGCATCGCCTCTCCCGTTATGTCGCGGAAGAAATCCCATCGTTTATTATGTTCTTCAATCAGGTTCATAAGGCTCCAAAAATTTTAGTAAAGATTTGTAAGATTTCTAGCCGTCAGGCCACTCCTTTTACCTCTGAAAAACTCAATGCAATAGCGGAATAGATGCCAAGAGCGATGACGAGCATGGTCTGGACCGTGTGGACAATGAGCACGAAATAGAGGGCTTTTACATCGGCCACTCCATAGAGGATAAGCATGGTCTTTACGGCGAAATGCCACGGACCGGCACCGTTGGGCGTCGGTACAATCACGGCTATCGTGCCCACGATGAAAGTCACTAGGGCACAGCCAAGACCGAGATTTTCAGTGAAGTCGAAACAGAAGAACGTCAGGTAGTAGTGCAGGAAATAGCTGCCCCAGATGGCCAGGGTGTAGAAAATGAATAGCGGAACGTTCTTCACGTTCTTCATCGAGAGCACTCCCTGCCATATTCCGGTGAGAGTGGTCTTAACCTTATTATATATAGAGAGACGCTTCAGCAGCAAGTGGACGAGCAGCAAAGCGGCCACGCCACAAACGGCCGTCACGAAATAGCCGGCAGGCGAGAATTGCTTGAATATGGTGTCGAGCGAGGTGCCTGTCTTTTCAAAGAAAGTGCCGAAGGTGGACATCTGGAACAGGATGGTAAGTCCGGTGATGATCATCACCAGCAGCGAGTCGATGGCCCGTTCGGTGACCACTGTTCCTAAAGCCTTGGGGAATGAAACACCGTCGTATCGTTTCAGTACGGCGCAGCGGGCAAACTCACCGATGCGGGGTACCACCAGCGAAGAAGCGTATGAGATGAAGATGCTATGGATACAGGTGCTTGTCCGCGGATGTTCGCCCAGCGGCTCCAGCGTCTGCTTCCAGCGCCAAGCACGGAACGTCTGTGCCAGGATGCCGAAGGGAAACGAAAGCAGCATCCATGTCCAGTTCATTTCATGGAACAGCACGTGGTGAATGCTCTGGAAGTCAAATCCACGATACATCCAATAAAGAATGGCACCGCCCAACAGCATAGGCAGTGCAATCTTCATCGTATTGCTCAAAACCTTTTTCACGCCCACAAAGGTACTACTTTTTATCGTACTGTAAGCAAAAAATATACTAAATTTGACTAAAATCAATTGCTTTGACTTGAGTCAAATAATTGTTGGTTTTACAATTGTTTGTCGTCTTTTTCTTTGTCCGCATGGAAAAACGCACTACCTTTGCACCCGAAAACAAAAGGATAACATTATAACTGAAGCCCGCAATCGGGCTGTGATTTAAAAAGGTAAAAAGATTATGTTACAGTTAATGATGACACTCTCAGTTGTAGTTCTGATTGTTGCAAGCCACATGGGGCTTACTTCAAAATAAAACTACTGAATCCCTCGTAAAGGGTTAATTTGAATAAAAAGGCGAGACCCTGCGTCCGCCCTGGTATAATAAGGATAACAAGTAAAAAGAAAGGAAAAGATTATGGGAATTTTTATGACATTGGCTGTTGCCACAGTGATTTGTGTAGCCACCGTTTCTTTCGGAGCATATATCGGAATGAAACTCTAAGCACAAGCATTAGAATTTAAGTATTTAGACATAAGGAAAAGGCGAGACTCCGCATCTGCAGGGTCTCGCCTTTATTCTTTTTAGTAGGTATTAGGTATCCACCATCACCCAACACCCATTTTCCATCAACTATTACCGGTTTGCCATCCGGTATACGGTCTTCATCTCCTCTGGGCCTAAAATCTCCAGAGAACCTACCGTAATGCTATATTCGCGGCTGCACATCTTGGCCATGTGCTCAATCTCTTCCTCGCTGGCGGTCTTGCCAATAAGTTCGCTGATGCAGGTGGGCATACCTATCTGACGGTAGAACTGCTCGATGGCTTCCACGCCTTTCAGGGCTGTGCGCTCTACGTCGGTGAAATCATTTGCAACGCCCATCACATTGACGGCAAACTGGGCAAAGCGACGGGCATGTCCCTTCTGGATGCAGTAGCGGGCCCATGAAGGCCAGATGGCAGCCAAACCGGCACCGTGGGTAACGCCGAAGAGTGCACTCAGTTCGTGCTCCAGGCGGTGGGTAGCGAAGTCCTTGGTCGTGCCGCATTCTGTCAGGTCGTTATGAGCCAATGAACCAGCCCACATAATCTGGGCGCGGTTACGGTAGTCTTCAGGATTCTTCATTACCTCTAATGCGCAGTCTTTCACAGTGCGTAGCAGCGCTTCGGCAATGGCATCGGTCAGCGTCATATCCTGCTCTGGCGTGAAATAGCGCTCCATGGTGTGCATCATAATGTCGGTAGCACCGGCGGCTGTCTGATAAGGGGGCAGCGTAAATGTGCGTTCGGGGTTCAGAATGGCAAACTTGCAGCGGCACAGGTCGCTGTTGAATCCGCGCTTGTTCTTGTCTTCATCACGAGTAATCACACAGGAATTACTCATCTCGCTGCCGGCAGCCGGAATAGTCAGCACAGCACCGATGGGCAGACAAGCCTTTGGGGCAACGCCTTTTCCCCAGAAGTCCCAAGGATCACCGTCATAGCATACACCATAGCCGATAGCCTTCGAAGAGTCGATGACAGAACCGCCGCCTACGGCCAGGATGAAGTCTACACCTTCTTTCCGGCAGAGTTCAATGCCTTCTTTCACTTTGGAAAGTAACGGATTGGGAACTACGCCTCCCAGTTCTACATAAGGGATGCCTGCCTCAGAGAGCAGCCCAAACAACTTGTCGAGAAGTCCAGAACGTTTGGCGGAACCTCCTCCATAATGTACCAAAACCTTTGTGCCGCCGTATTTCTTAACCAATGCGGCCACTTTTTCTTCCGATTCCTTGCCAAAAACCACTTGTGTAGGTGCATAGAAATTAAAGTCTCTCATAATCGATTATTTTTTGTTTTATAGATTGCTAAGTGTTTGCAAAGATAGCATAAATGAGTGGAATATCAAAACAAAAAATCCCCCTTTTTTTGGATTATCCCAAATAAATTCTTTCGCTAAATCAAAAATTTCGTATCTTTGCAGCAAACTTTTCGAAAAGAAAGTACACATGTTAATTACTGAACACAAAGACACGAAGATACAAAGGGCTGCGCAAAGAAAAACTTTGTGCCTTCGTGTCTTTGTGTTCCATTTATCATATAGAAGTCGATGAAACAAGTAAGACCGAAGAAGAACCTTGGTCAGCATTTCCTGACTGACCTCTCCATAGCGAAAGCCATTGCCGATACGGTGGATGCCTGTCCTGAACTTCCAGTGCTGGAGGTGGGTCCGGGTATGGGCGTGATGACGCAATATTTGGTGGAGAAACCTCGTCCGCTGAAAGTTGTGGAGATTGACCGTGAGAGTGTAGCTTGGCTCAACGAACATTTCCCAAAGTTAAGAGAGAATATTCTTGGTGAGGATTTCCTGCGCATGGATCTGCATACGGTATTCGACGGCCAACCTTTTGTCTTGACCGGCAACTATCCCTACGATATCTCGTCGCAGATATTCTTCAAGATGCTGGATAACAAAGAACTGATACCTTGTTGTACGGGTATGATTCAACGCGAGGTAGCCCAGCGTATGGCTGCAGAACCAGGCTCTAAGACCTATGGCATTTTGTCGGTATTGATTCAAGCGTGGTATAATGTGGAGTATCTCTTTACCGTGGATGAGCATGTGTTCAATCCGCCTCCAAAGGTAAAGAGTGCCGTCATCCGTATGACACGCAATGAGGTGATGGATTTGGGATGCGATGAGCGGCTGTTCAAGCGACTGGTGAAGACTGTTTTCAACCAACGACGCAAAATGCTACGCGTCTCGCTGAAGCAGATGCTGCCTGCTGATTCTTCATTCTTCACTCTTCACTCTTCACTCTTGACCAAGCGCCCGGAACAACTCTCCATCCAACAGTTCGTAGAACTTACAAACTTAGTAGCAGCAGCGTTACCACCGTCAGCAGGAAAATGACGGGGATGGCGAGCACTTCTTTCGATCGATAGATTTCCAGATATAGCGGCAAGGCCAAACGCTTTGCTGCTTTTCTGTATAAATAGAATATAAGAAAGGCAAACAGGGTGCCGAGCAGGGCTCCACAAAGAATGTCGGTAGGATAATGAACTCCCATATACATCCTGCTGTAGCAGGATCCGATGGCCCAGAGGAAAGCCGATAGCGTGACCCATCGGTTACGCAAGAGCAATGCCAGGAAAGTAGCGGCAGCAAAACCGTTGCTGGCGTGATTACTGGGAAATCCGTATGCCCCACCTCGATAGTCGTTCACGTAACTGAGCAGATTCATCACGGCAGGATCATGGCTGGGTCTTGGGCGGCAGACGACATTCTTGATAAACGAGGAAACGACGAAGTCACTCAGCAGGAACAGCAGGGCCACGCTGCAAATCATCAACAACCGGTGACGCCAGTTGCCAGGGCGCAGCAGACAATAGATAACGACCAACATGAAGGGAATCCATGTCCATTTGTCGGTATACATGGCCCAGAAGAAGTCATAGCCTGTAGGGCCATCAAAATTGATGGTCGTCAGCAGACTGCAATCGCTTTCGTTGATGGTGCTTATAATGCTTTCGTATTCCATGCGACTTCTTTTTGGATGCAAAGTTAATAATTTTTCTTTGTTTTGTTGCAAATGTCAGATTTAATCTTTAACTTTGCTGAGAAAAACCTAATATCACGAAATATGATTGACGTAAAAGCAACTTTGAAAGAAAGTGAAGAGCGCATGGAAATGGCCGCTCTCTTTTTGGAAGACAGTCTGAATAGAATCCGTGCCGGACGTGCCAACGTGGCCATCCTGTCAGGAGTACGCGTGAATTCGTATGGTCAGATGGTTCCCCTGAATCAGGTGGCCAGTGTTACGTGCCCCGATGCCCGTACGATTGCCATCAAGCCATGGGATCGTAAGGTTATTCGCGATATAGAAAAGGCGATTATGGATTCCGATGTGGGCATCACGCCTGAAAACAACGGTGAAGTAATCCGTCTGGGCATTCCGCAGCCTACTGAGGAGCGTCGCCGTGATTTGACCAAGCAATGCGCCAAGATTGCCGAGAAAGCCAAGGTAGAGGTGCGCAATGTGCGTGGTGAAATCAAAGATAAACTGAAGAAGGCTATCAAGGACGGTCTTTCTGAGGATAACGAGAAGGATGCTGAACTTGACTTGCAGAAGATTCATGACAAGTATATCAAGAAGATTGATGAACTTCTTGCAGCCAAGAACAAGGAGATAATGACCGTATAGTGCAGGGGTTAGTTATCAAGAATACAGGATCGTGGTACACCGTCCTCACCGACGACGGTCGTACCATCGATTCAAAGATTAAGGGTAATTTCAGACTGAAAGGTATCCGCAGTACCAATCCGGTGGCTGTGGGTGACCGTGTGAGCCTTTCCCTGACCGAGTCTTCTGGTAATGAAACCACTGCCTTCATTACTGATATTGAAGACCGTAAGAACTATGTGATCCGTAAGGCTTCCAATCTCTCCAAGCAGAGTCATATTCTGGCGGCCAATGTGGATCAGGTTTTTTTGATAGTTACGGTGAATTATCCCGAGACCTCTACCACCTTCATCGACCGTTTCCTGGCCTCGGCTGAGGCTTACCGCATTCCCGTGGTGCTGATATTCAACAAGACCGACCTGCTCTCGCCCGAAGAACTTCATTATCAGGAGATGATGGTGACGCTCTATGAGAATATCGGATACAAGTGTGTGGCTATTTCGGCAAAGGAGTTGGAAGAGGAAAGAGGAGAGAGGAAAGAGGAAAGAGAAAAGCTGGAGGAATTGTTGAAGGATAAGATTACGCTCTTTTCGGGCAACAGTGGGGTGGGGAAGTCCACCTTATTAAATAGACTGATACCCGGCGTGGAACTGCGCACGGCCGAAATCAGCGATGCCCACAATACGGGCATGCATACCACCACCTTCTCTGAGATGCTCCGTCTGCCCTTTGGCGGATGGGCTATCGATACCCCAGGCATCAAGGGCTTTGGCACCTTTGACATGGAGCCGGAGGAACTCAGCGGCTATTTCCGCGACATTTTCCATTTTGCCAAAGACTGTCGTTTCTCCAATTGTACACATACCCATGAGCCCGGCTGTGCCGTATTGAAGGCCGTGGAAGACCACTATATTGCGCAAAGCCGCTACCAGAGTTATCTTTCCATGCTGGAAGATAAGGATGAAAGTAAATACCGCGAAGCATTCTGAATGGTCTGAATCTTTATGAAGAAACCGCTGATAGTCCTGATTTCTGCTTTCATAGCCCTGCTTTTGGGGGCTTGCAACCGTTCTGCCGTTGATGCTGAACAGGAAAAGGCTGCTGCCAGGGCTGACAGCATTTATGGGGCAATCACAGACATCGAACGGTTGGAAAGTCTGCGCGACAGCCTGTTGCTGAAGAACGACATCCTGCAACTCACTTTTGTCTATAAGCAGTTAGGGCGTTGCTATCGTAACAACAGCCAGTTTGCTGATGCCCTGCGCACTCACCGGGAAGGACTGAACTGCTGTTTTGAGCGCAAGGACACGGTGGAGATCGTCAGGGCTTATAATCAGCTTGGAACCGATTACCGACGGATGGGAATGACCGAGGAGGCCGCGCAGAACCACTATCAGGCTTTGGAGCTTTGCGAGAAGTATTCCGATAAAAAATCGTATGCTGCCCGTAAAAACCGTGTGACGTCGCTCAACGGTCTGGGCAATATGTTCCTCTCACTCAAGGAATTGCATCTGGCCGACAGCCTTTTCCGTCTGGCATTGGAAGAAGAGAAGAGTCTGGGGAGCCATAACGGACAGGCCATCAACTATTCCAACCTGGGCAATATCTTCGAAACACAGAATCAGTTGGATTCAGCCCGCGTCTATTACCAGTATTCCATGGCCCACAACCGTGAAACTAATAGTGAGTTGGGCATCAGTCTGTGCCATATCAATTTCGGACGTCTTTACGAGAAACAGAAACAGTGGTCGCAGGCTCAGAAGGAATACCGCCAGGCCTATGACATTATGAAAGACCACAGCGACCGGTGGCACTGGCTGGAATCGGTGTCAGCACTGGCCAAAATCAATATCCTGCAAGGGAAGTTTGATGAGGCCCGGCGCTATATCGACGAAGGTGATCAGGTGGCCACCGATATCGGCTCTGTCACCCATCTGGCTGAAATGAATCGGCTGCGTTGTCAAGTCTATGAGCAGCAGGGACGTTATTCCGAGGCTTTGGCTGCCATGAAACTTTATCAGCAATTCAATGACAGCGTGAACAGTCCTGAGAAACTGCTCGGCACGCAGAATTTCCGTGTCCGCTATATCGATGAGCATTACAAGGGCGAGATCAAGAATATCGAGGATACCAATCGCGAAGAGAAGCGGTTGATGCGCTTTTTCCTGATTGGCAGCGGCTTGATGCTGCTGCTGATGCTGGTGGCCCTGTTTATGTTGCAGCATTCCCTGCGTGTGCGATCAAAGAATATGGAGATGGAAAAACAGCTCGAACGTTCACGCTCCGATTTCTATCGCAACCTCACCCATGAGTTTCGCACACCGCTCACCGTGGTGATCAGTACCGGCGAACAACTCTTAAGCGAACACCAGCCGAAGGCTGCCACCCTGGCTTCTATGGGAGAAGCTTTGAGCCGGCAGGGAAAACGGATGCTCAACCTGGTCAATCAGTTGCTCGACATCGCCAAACTCCGCAGCGAAGTGGAACAGGTGGACTGGCGCCATGGTGATATCGTGACTTATGTGAAGATGCTTGTGGCCAGTTTCCAGTCGCAGGCAGAAAGCCTACAGTTGGATTTGCGCTATACGCCTGCTGAGCATAGCGTGGAGATGGACTTTGTGCCCGACTATATAGATAAGGTGTTCTCGAATCTGATTTCCAACTCTTTCAAGTTCACGCCAGCCCATGGCTATGTTCATATCAAGTCGAAGACAGCTGACGATCATATCCAGTTTGAGGTTGCTGACAACGGATTAGGTATCTCTGAAGCTGATATTGACCATATCTTTGATGAATTCTATCAGGGGAAACCTGGTCCGGAAACAATCGGATCGGGCATCGGACTGGCTCTGGTGAAGAGTATCGTCAATGCCATTGGTGGTGAGATTGAAGCCGTCAGAGGCTTGAAGACCGGAACTACATTTGTGCTGCGCATTCCCCTTCATCATGGAGAAGGGGGCTGGAAACAGCTGGATGTGGAGGACGTGAGGCAGTCTGTTGATAATGGCGAATCGCTACTTACAGCTGACAACGAAGAGGAAAGCATGCCCGAAAATGTGCCCATCGCTTTGGTTGTCGATGATGAGCCCGACGTGTCTTATTATATAGGTCTTCAGCTGAAGAATCAATACCGGGTGTTTTATGCCAAGGATGGACAGGAGGCGTTGGAGAAAGCCAAGGAACTCTTGCCCGATGTGATTGTAACCGATCTGCTGATGCCTCGCGTTGACGGCTTTGAGTTGTGCCAGTCGGTGCGCAGTTCCGAGTTGCTCAATCATATCGCCGTCGTGGTGCTTTCAGCTCGTGGTGGCGATGAAGACCGTATCAGGGCTGTTGCCGAAGGTGCAGATGCTTTCCTTGCCAAGCCGTTCAATGGCGAAGAACTGCGTGCCATCGTGGCGCGCCTGTTAGAGAATCGCCGCGTGCTTCGCCAGCGTTACTCGCAGGCTATGCTCGCTGGTAAGCAGGATGAAGTTCCAATCGCGCAGTCGGATGCGGACTTCCTTGCCAAGTTGGTCCATGAGATTGAAGCACAGATGAGCAAGGGAGAGGTTTCCGTGCAGACCATGGCCAATCATCTTTTCATTAGCCGTTCTCAGTTGGCCCGGAAGGTGCAGCTCATTACGGGTATGAATACCTCCGAATATGTGATGCGTATTCGTATGACGAGGGCTCGCCGTCTGCTCGAAGAGGGGCATCTAAGCATCAGTGAGGTTGCTACCCGTTGCGGTTTTACAGACCAAAGTTATTTCACCCGCATGTTCAAAAAGACCTATAATCTTACCCCTACGCAGGTAAAGAAGACTATCGTTTGACAAACCGTTTTGTACTTTCCAAATCCTTGATTTATAGCCGTTTGGACAAATTGTATGCGCGATTTGTCCTAATCGGCTAATTCATTTTGACTCCATTTTAATAATTTTTGGTAGCATAGTCCAAAGTCTTTTTGAGATTTGGACTACCTTTGCACTCAGAAAGTAATAGTTATTATTATAAAGAAATCATAAAGCTAATAGTTGACTACTAAAAAAAACAATCAGGGGCGGCTTCTTGCAAAAGGCAGGAACCGTCCCTGATTCTATTTTGTACTAATTTGAGGGCGCTACTATTTGATGGTAATCGTGTATTCTGATAGGAAGGATGCTCCGGGTTGCAGATGATTCATCAGATATTTCTGCCGGAAGTCGCCGCTGTATTCCACCTTATCATGAATACCGTACCACGGCTCAATGCAGACGAAAGGCGCATGCTTGCCGTAGGGGGCCCAGATGCCCACGCAGGGCGTCTTCATATCTACGGTTACAGACGGCTGTCCTTCTTCGTCGAGCAGAGCTACCTGTTTCACCTGACTCTTATCGATGATCACGCAGTCCTCCTTGAAACTGTCCTCCGTGAAATGCCAGATGCCGTCCTTGCTGCCCACATCGAAACGTCCGGGGATGATGCAGCCCTTCATGTTGCCGATCAACCGTTCCAATTTGCCCTTATTGTCGAAGCGGACGGTGCCCTTCACCTCGTCGCCCTCTTTCATACCCGGAATCATGAATGCTGGATGGCCGCCTATCTGGAAATGGATTTCGTTGTTATCGGTGTTGTGCACGTGCCATATCACGTGAATCTTGTTGCCGTCCAGCCGGTAGGTGATGCTCAGCATGAAATGATACGGATAGCAGCGATGGGTCTCAGGTGAGTCTTCCAAAGCAAAGGTAACCTTGGTGTCCGTCTTATTGATGAGTTTGAAGTCCAGGTCGCGGGCAAAACCGTGACGCTGCATCTTGTACTCATAACCGTCCAGACGGTAGCAGTCATCCCAAAGGCCGCAGACTATTGGGAAGAGGATGGGCGAGCGGCGGCCCCAGTATTTAGGGTCTCCCTGCCATAGATATTCGTTACCTTCAGCATCCTGGATGCTCTGCAGTTCGGCACCATGTTCTGACACCTGGATCTGCAATTGTTCGTTTTTCAGTATTTCCATAATGGTGAGTGAGTTTTGAGTTTATGAGTTTGATCCTTGCTTTACATTTTCCTGTCTGTCTTGCCAATACGCTTGGATGCGCCGATGGCGCCTGTGGGGCATACCAGACGGCAGAGATGACAACCTACGCAACGCTTGCCCTGAATGTGCGGCTGGCGGTCTTCGCCAAAAGTGATGGCCTGATGTCCGCCGTCCATACACGACGTATAGCAGCGTCCGCAACCGATGCAACGCTCGCGATCAATCTTTGGGAAAACGATGGTCTCACGGTCCAGGTCGGTGGGGGTGATGAAGCGCGGTAGTTCTTCACCTACAAGGTCGGACAGCTGACTGATGCCGCGCTCCTGCATGTAAAGCTGCAGGCCCAGCAACAAATCGTCAATGATGCGGTAACCATACTGCATCACGGCGGTACACACCTGCACGTTTCGGCAGCCCAACTGAATGAATTCCAGCGCGTCGCGCCATGTCTCGATACCGCCGATACCACTGAATTGGATGTTCTTCATGATGGGATTCTTTGCCATTTCCAGGATGTGCCGGAGGGCGATGGGCTTCACGGCCCGCCCAGAATAGCCGGAAATGGTCTTTTGCTCAGATACGGCAGCACGTTCGTCCATCGTGACCGACTTGATGGTGTTGATGGCCGAGATGGCATTGGCTCCGGCAAAGTAGGCACCCATGGCCGGCTGGTTGATTTGCGTGATGTTGGGTGTCATCTTCGGGATGACGGGGATGCTTACGCTGCGCTTCACATAAGCCGTATAGAACGTGACGAGTTCGGCATTCTGTCCCACATCGCTGCCCATGCCTGCCAGTCGCATCTGCGGACACGAGAAGTTCAGCTCTACGGCATCCACTCCCGCTGCTTCCGCCATCTTTGCCAGTTCAATCCACTGTTCCTCCGTCTGTCCCATGATGCTGGCCACGACAATCTTCGTGGGGTAGTCCTTTTTCAGCCGGTGCAGGATGTCGAAGTCGACGGCTGCCGGATTCTCAGAGAGTTGCTCCATATTGCGGAAACCGAAGAAATCGGCTGTTCCGCCATCGCTCACGGCATCGAATCGTGGCGACACCTCGCGGATGTCTTCCAGGCAAATCGTCTTGTAAAACACGCCTGCCCATCCTGCTTCGAAGGCCCTTGCCACCATTTCGTAGTTCGTGCATATGGCCGATGAGGCAAGGAAGAACGGGGTCTCGCATTTGATGCCGCAGAATTCTATTTCCAATGAAGGTAGCGGCTTAGAGCCGTCAGTTTTAGGAATCCCCTTGAGCAATTCCCTGATGCGGATGGGACGGTCGTAATGGATGCAAGCCTCTTCGGCTGCCAGCAGGTCTTCTTCGCTACATTCAGCCACCCATTGGCCTGCCATTTTCTCGTTGTCGAAACGGATGGCGCGGATAGCCCTGGCGGGATCTCCATTCTTGCATGCGCGGCTGCATGGCGCATTGGCACAAAGCAGGCATCGGCGAGCCTCGTCGTATATGTTTATTGTTCTTTTCATAGATTTAGTGGTTTAAGTAAATACAAGTTTATTTATTTTGAACACCTCTGCAAAGATAGTATAAAAGAGTGGAATATCAAAACAATAAAAGTTTTTTTTGATTTGAATTTAAAACAAGTTTTATTTGCATTTGTGCTCACTTATACGTAACTTTATGTCTCTTCGAGCCATGAAGTTAGGCTGCATCTCAACAAAAAAAGAAACTTTTTCTTTGTTTTGTCTTCGATTTGCACTAACTTTGTCCGCATGAAAGACGAAGAACTTCAAGACAAGCGAATTGCGGTACTGCTCTCGGGCGGCGTGGATAGTTCGGTGGTGGTCTATGAACTGGCCAGCCGCGGACTACATCCCGACTGTTTCTATATCAAGATTGGACCGGAGGAAGAGGAGGAATGGGACTGCTCTTCGGAGGAGGATCTGGAGATGGCAACGGCTGTGGCTCATCGCTTTGGCTGCCGACTGCAGGTGGTGGATTGCCATAAGGAATACTGGAGTCAGGTAACGAAATACACAATGGACAAGGTGCGCGCCGGATTCACGCCCAATCCCGACGTGATGTGCAATAGGCTGATTAAGTTCGGGGCCTTCGACGAGAAGATGGGGCACGACTACGACCTCATTGCCACGGGCCATTATGCGCAGACGGAATGGATTGACGGACAGAAATGGCTCACCACGAGTCCCGACCCCGTGAAGGACCAGACGGATTTCCTGGCACAAATCTATGATTGGCAGTTGCGCAAGGCCCTCTTTCCCATTGGTCATTACATGAAGGATGAGGTGCGGCAGATTGCGGAGCGCGAACACTTGGTGAATGCCAAGCGCAAGGATTCGCAGGGCATCTGCTTCCTGGGCAAGATTAAGTATAATGATTATATAAAGAGGTATCTCGGCGAGAACCCCGGCGATGTGCTGGAACTGGAGACAGGCAAGAAGATAGGTGAACACAAGGGCTTGTGGTTCCATACCATCGGCCAGCGCCACGGATTAGGCTTCGGCGGCGGTCCGTGGAATGTGGTCAAGAAGGATTTGGCTAATAATGTGCTCTATGTGACGAAAGGCTACGAACCGAAGAAAGCATGGACTAAAGAGTTTAAGTTCCATGATTTCCATCATCTCACACCAGCCGAATTGCCCACGGAAGTTACCTTCAAGATCCGCCATACGCCAGAGTTCCATCATGCCCGTCTGGAGAAGACGGCCGAAGGCTGCTATACGGTCTTTTCTGATTATCTCATTCAGGGCGTTGCTCCCGGTCAGTTCTGTGTCATCTACGACAAGGAGCATCACCGTTGTTTCGGGTCGGGAGAAATAACGGTTTAAACTCCCTCCATCTTTCGCAGAGTTCCGGCATGCCGCTCAATACGATGTCGGCACCGGCATCCCAAAGGATTTCATCGGGAAGGATTCCTGTGTTGATGGCTATGGTAAAGGCTTTGGCGGCATTGCCCGACTTAACGCCCAGTGGGGCATTCTCCACCACAATGGTTTCCCACGGCTTCACGCCGCATTTCTCCATACCCATCAGGTATGGGTCGGGTAGGGGTTTGCCTTTCTTTACGTCGTAGGCCGTTACCAGGCGCTCTTCGGTCACCCGTGGAAACTCCGTGAGCAATCGGTTGATGAGTGGGCGCTGGCCGCTTCCCGTCACGATGCAGATAGTCAGACCGTCGCGATGAATCTTCTCGTGCAGCTCCAAAGCTCCTTCCATTACCTGTGCTTTGGGTAGCAGTCCGAACTGGCGTGTCTTCTCATCGTACATCCGTTGTGCTTCTTCCAGCGTGATGACCTTTCCCGTCTGCGCTTTCATCAGATTACGGATGGTGTCGATGCCGCGTGCTCCCTCGGTGGCATAGGCATCCGCTTCGGTCATCTTTAGACCGAAGGAAGCCATCGACCGCTGCCAGGCAATGGCGTGGTTGGGCATGGAGTTCATCAGCACCCCGTCCATATCAAAGAGAACGGCTTTGGGCGTAAACGCCTCAAAGCCAGTTCTCTGAAGATATCTGCTTACGACCCCCTCCAACCTCCCCGAGGGGAGGCTTTCTGAACTCCCCTCCCTCGGGAGGGGTTGGGGGTGGGGTTGGTTTTTCATTTCTTACTTTTCTTTTGCCAGTCGCTCCTTGATAGCCTTTGAATCAGCCTCATAGCCGGGCTTGTCGAGCAGGGCGAACATGTTCTTCTTGTAAGCCTCCACACCAGGCTGGTTGAACGGATTCACACCGAGCACATTGCCGCTGATGCCGCAGGCAATCTCGAAGAAATAGATGAGCTGTCCGATGTAGTAGGCGTTCAGTTCGGGAACGGAGATGCGGATGTTGGGCACACCGCCATCTACATGAGCCAGACGGGTTCCCAGTTCTGCCATCTTGTTCACCTCGTCCACACGCTTGCCTGCAAGGAAGTTCAGTCCGTCGAGGTTCTCCTCATCGTTGGGGAAGAGCACCTTCTTGTTGGGTTGCTCAACCGAAATCACGGTCTCGAAAATGGTGCGCTCACCGTCTTGAATCCACTGTCCCATGGAGTGCAGGTCGGTGGTGAAGTCAACGCTGGCGGGGAAGATACCCTTGTGGTCCTTACCCTCGCTCTCGCCGTAGAGCTGCTTCCACCATTCGCTCATGAAGTGCAGTTTGGGCTGGTAGTTCACCATAATCTCAATCTTCTTGCCAGCCTGATACAGACCGTTACGAACGGCAGCATACTGGGCTGCGGGATTCTCCTCGAAAGCTACGTCCTTACCGCAGGCTTTCTCCATATCCTGTGCACCGGCCACCAGTTGCTTGATGTCGAATCCTGCAACGGCGATGGGCAGCAGACCTACCGGAGTGAGCACAGAGAAACGTCCGCCCACGTTGTCGGGAATGATAAAGCTCTTGTAGCCTTCCTTGTCAGCACAGGTGCGGGCAGCACCACGCTTGGCATCCGTCACGGCCACGATAACCTTCTTGGCGAACTCCTTGCCGCACTGGTCCTCGCATTGCTTCTTCAGCAGACGAAAGGTCAGGGCAGTCTCGGTGGTGGTTCCACTCTTCGAGATATTGATGACACCGAATTTCTTTCCCTTCAGGTAGTCGGTCAACTCAGCCAGATAGTCTTCGCCGATGTTGTTTCCCGCAAACAGGATGGTGGGATTGCTCTTGTCGCCCACGAGCCACTGGAAGGAATTGCTCAGGGCCTCAATCACGGCCTTTGCTCCGAGATAGCTTCCGCCGATACCGGCTACCACCACAGCCTCACAGTTTTCGCGGAGTACCTGGGCAGAAGCCTCTACCTCAGCGAGGAATTCAGGCGTGATGCTCGATGGCAGATGGAGCCATCCTAAAAAGTCATTACCTGGGCAAGTGCCCTCTTCCAAAGCCTTCTGAGCGGCTTTCACCTGGGGTTCAAAAGCCTTTACGGCCCCTGTCTCTAAAAAGCAAGCAGCCTTTGTGATGTCAAGTTTGATGTTGCTCATAATTAAAAGTAGTTGTTATTAATTCTGTGATTTGTTTGCAAAGATAATAAAATAATAAAAGACTGCAAATAAAACCTTGCAATTTTTTAATGGGCTTAAAAGATTTGCAAGAAATTGGCACGTGAATAGTCCCGTTGCCTTCATTTCTTTGTAAGATACAGAATAACAGTAGTTTATGGCTGAAGGCGCGCCTTCATATGCCTTCATACCGCTTTCAGTGAGCCTAAAAGCATCTTTCTGCAAAAAAGATTATCTTTTCATGTGATTCTGATGATGAATCGGAAGTGGATTGATGATGTATTGCTGACCGATTCCTAATAAATTGACACTCTATACATTATCTATTTCATACCAATCTATTATCAATTTCTCAATTCCCTCTATGAAACCGGATGAAGGCGCGCCTTCATCCGTAATCCGTTTTCAGTCAATATTTTACATAATTGTGAAGGCGTGAAGGTCTTCTTGTCGGCTAGCTATACTGAGAAAACAACCCAGCCTGTGTTTATGCGTGCAATGGTTCTAAGTCATAGGCGTTCCTCATTTTTGGGGAGCACTCAATTGCAAGTCGTTTCAAAACGGTGACGGTCATAAACGCAGCAGGTGGAGAGACTTTTTGTGTCCCTCCACCTGCCTGTGTGTTAATGATGTCAATCTTCATCCCAAATGTTATCACTCTTTCTTTGTATAAACATTTCACTATAGTCAAAATCAACAGTGCTGTTTTTTGCACCCAGCTCAATACCTGGATCATCTGTAGGATCCTGAGGCACATTTTCTGTATAGTTGCTGACAGCGACAAAAGACCTCAACTGTATTTCAGTCATTGTAGTGCAGGGAGTTATATATAATCTTTTCATGTCTTAACCAATATCTTTCTATTTTTTTATGTTTTTCTTCCCGTTCCTAATATAAACCGTACCGGAGGGAAGATCCTTTGAGTCAACAGGCATTCCGCCAAGGTCGTATGATGGTCCGTCAACACCGGATTCAAATACCTGGTTGACTCCTGTAGTGTCATCAAATACGACACTCATTACCTTGGAATTCCCTTCCGCCGTCACTGTTGTGAAGTAGCCGCGGAAAGGTTTGCAGTGAGCACCGTTCTCCTGACCTACCTGGATGAACGTTCCGTTAGACTCCAGGTACCCATAGTGTGTTGCAGACTCATCTGACAACAGTTGGACGGGACTTAAAACTCCGTTGAAAGAGTACCCGTCAGCTTGTACGGGAGATGATTCTGTCACACGGATTTGCTTGCTTCCCATGTCATTGAAGACAGTGCCGCTATTTGGCAATATCATATAAGGTTGATAGGCAACCGTCCCGGTTTCATTTGTAGTGAAATGGAGCTTGTCACCTGATGCTTTCACGAAGTCATAAACCTTTCCGATCTTGGCCACATCGGAGGCATTGAGTTCGAAAGGCAGGCAGATGGTTGAATGCTGCTTGTTGAAAGCTCTGTCGAAACCAGCCGACACGGCGGTAAACTCACGGTCATTGCTGAAAGGGTAGTTTCCGTCGTGGAGGACTAGTTTCTCGCAGATGTCCCCAGAAACGACATTGTCTTCATTGGCAATCGTCTTGTTCTCCCCCAGATATACGAGCATATTCTTGTTTTGTGTGGTTAATGTCGCAGATTCATCGACGTCGGTGGCCTCAGTAAGGTCAATACTTGTCAAAATGTCGTTGGCCCCCAGCCCGGCATCTAGCAATGCAGAGACTGCGTCTGCAGTGTACCTGCCATGCAGTTTCGGCAGTTCACTCACAGTAGAGAGGTCTCCGGAGAACATCATGGTCTTGGAATCATAGGTGTTCCCTTCCCCCGCTCCATTTGAGATGGCAATCTCACGCAGTTCTATATCCAACGGGGTTTCATAGGTGAAGTCCCGAGTTGTTTTTAGTCTGATTGTCGAAACCGTTCCGCTTGTTCCAGAGTACTTCCGTCCCATGAGGTTGAATACTAGCACATGGACACCGTCCTGACCTCCGTCAATACCGAAAATCTCGACACCTGACGGCGTTCTCGCCTCATCGTTTGATATGTCTACAAATTCCACGCCAGGGGGCAAATAGAGATAGAACTCATAATTCTCAACTTCATAGTTTGGGTTGTATAGCACGACATCAACGCTGAACTCTCTCTCTTCTCCATTCACTGTGGATACATGGAACGGCAGGATGTCAAGATAAAGACTGCTGCCGTATGGAATGTCTGCTTCTGCTTTCTGATTTGCGATGCAAAGAAGAAGAGCAGCCCAAAATACTTTTTTAAGCATCCCTTTCATGTTACTCATTATTTATTGTTTTCCGTTGACATTACCGTAAAGCACATAGTTCCTGATAGCTGTTATGTCGAAGGTGTTCACTTTCCCATCGTTGTTAACGTCACCGAACACATGCTTTTCCTTCACTGTGATATCATATTCTATGGGAGCCCCGTCGCTTCCCTGCGCTAAGATTTTGACTGCTCCAGGAGTAACACCAGTCACCAGTCCACTGCCATCGACCGTCGCAACATCCTCGTTAGAGGATGTCCATGTGCTTCCTTCTAAATTGGTGGTTAGCAGAAGTTTGTCGCCAGTATAAAGAATGGGCTCCTTTGGTATAATCGTGTAGTCTACTTCATTGTTACCGCTAAAGCCGGCAAAGCTGTTTTCTCCGATTGTGCATCCCAAAATAGAACCTGCATCCTTAATATGCAAGTAGGCAGTATTGGCGGGGCAGGTTTCTCCAGCGGCGTCGACTTTCACGAACTGCCCGTCTTTGAACATGTAGTTCGTGAAGGATCCATTGACTTCCGGGACGTTGGTATCCTGCAGTGTACCTACAAATCCGTCAATTGGATTATCTTCATTATTGTTGCCGTGTGGATTATCTAAATCGAATATTTGGGCCATTACGATATCTCCCTTTTTCCCGCAAAGCAGGAAGCCTGTCCCCTGTGATATGACCATGGAAATCTTATTGAGTTTCATCTGTCCTGTTGTCGGATCAAGACTGTCATAAGAATATGCAGTGATTCCATCTGACAGGAATTCTCTTATTGCATACTTGATGCAGAATGGCTGTATGTCTTCTTTTAAAGTTGCCCTGAAGATGACATTGGCATTTGTTACTCTGGAAGTAGAGCTACCATTGGTTGCAGATAGTTTAAACTGTGGATCTGAAAAATAGAAATACTTGGGAGTAACCTTCAAAGCTCTTGTATCAAACCCTTTCATATGGCAATATATGGTGTCAATTTTTTCACAGCCATAAAAAGCATCGCCTCCTATACTATTCCCTCCCATACCTTCTGCACCTAAAGTTATTACCCTTAATTCGGTGCAATTTTGAAATGGTGCATTTCCACTGAGGCTATTTAAATTACCCAAATCTATTTCTTCCAATGCGGTACAATTACCGAAAGCCCCTAATCCAATCGATAGTTTTGGTTGTCCTTCTTCAGAAGTGACTTTCTTTAGACTTTTACAATCGTGGAAAGCATATTCCCCAATAATCCATATTTCACTTCCAAAAGATATTGATGTGAAATTATTATACTGAAAGGCATAATTTCCAATTCTTCTTACATTTTCAAAGTTAAATGTGGAAAGAGCTCTACAACTATAGAAAGCACGATCCCCAATAATCGTAATTCCATCTGCAGAAACCTTAGTAAGTTTACTGCATCCATTGAAAGCATTCTTGCCAATATATTTAACTGTATTGGCCAAGGTAACGGATTTAATCTTAGTATTGCTCGAAAAGGCACCATCATAAATTGTTGTGACAGTGTACTCTTTTTCATTGTATACAACAGTTGCAGGGATGACAACATTTACGATGTCTGAGTTTGCTCCTGTAACTTTGGCCGTATCACCTCCAAAAGAGTAATCGATACCATCGATATTATACCCGAAAGAGGGTAGTAACCCCATGACAAACAGTACAAGACAAATAAAATGTCTTTTTATAAACACTCCTTTTTCCATGTTGCTCTGAATTTGATTTATGTGTATGTTAAGTTGATTAATTGCTCTTATCATAATTCTATTGCTATATGCCCATGTTTTTCAAGCCAACGTCCAATATCATTCTGGCAAATTCTTCGCCTGTAATGCAGCGAACATGTTCTTTTGCCGCATAGTTCAAAGAATCTTGATCAAAGGTGTTACATGTTGTCACGACCCAGAGATGTGGTGAATATGATTTATATTCGTCTGCATACCATTTATATGCTTTGACAATCTGCTCAACAGCCTTTTTATCGACGATTTTGGAATATTGTTTAACTTGTACAAATATGACAATGTTAAGTTCGTTAAACAAAGCAATAATATCCGCATCACCCGATTTTTCGGGCAATTTATTCTTTGCCGGTATTGTCGCTTCGTCGGCTCCGATTTCTTCTAAATACCATTTTACAACTTTTTCAAATGCATGGTCGTTGATTCTATCGGTTAGTTTTTTTATTACAACACCTGTTAACTGTCCAACAATTTCTTCTTTTAGGTTAATTGGTGAGTCGCTATTCTTACGTTTGAGAGCTTCTTCAATGTCATCACGGAGATCTGTCATCTCTATGTTAGTCATCTGGTATTTCAGCCTTTTCTGAAGTTTGTTGCTGGCATATCCGTGTTTTGAAATACCAGTATCAATTGTCTTAACTTTCCAGAAAAAGCCCAAGTCAAGCTCTCTTGTCATTCCTGGCTCTACATATTTACTTCCATTGCAGGTTACTAATGAGGGATATTTTAACACATAACTAGCAAGATCTGCTTTAGGATGTGGTTTGTCTTCAACAATTTCATAGATGCTAAAAGTATTTCCATACGGTACTACAACATAATCGCCTTTTTTGAACTCATTTAGGAACAAATAAAGACAAAAACGGTTTCTGTTTGTCACACCTAAAGCGTTGGCACAAATTTGACCGAAATCTTCTTTTCCTTTACCACTGATATCATGAAGAAACTGTGCGGAGGCAATGCTTCCCCAGCCAGTTATAAGCAGACCTTCTTTTTCTAACAGCGTATTTTTCACCTTTCTGTCAGAACTGATGCGATGCATCCAATACTTGCGGTTAGTAATATTGGAATTCATTGTTTTGATTGTTTTCTTTTTTGCCTACTTCCTTTAAAGCGATTCGGCTTTTTCTACAGGTTGAGGGCGTATCCCTGTTTTTCGTTATTTTTAAATAAAACACAGAGTGTGAGCCTTCTTGACATTCCTCGTCAGAAGGTTCTGGAATACCCGTAGCATAAAGAATGAAAATCAGCTCACACCTGTAGGTATATGTGAACTTGCTTCCACGGAGAGATAGCTCCCCTTGATGGAAGGAAGTATGAACATACACTACTATAGGCCTTCAGACTTTTTCCCTAGCTACAGTTAATTTTCCAGATTTACTGACGGGTCAAAGCTTATTCGCTCTCCTCGATGTCTGTCGCCCGATGTATGGGCGACGATGCAAAGATAGGAAATAATTTTGAAAGTCCAATTGGTGTGAGCCTTATTTTTTCATTATTTCTTGCTGTTCGGGTACACAGGAATCTCCACCCCTGCGTTTCATTACCTTCTACAAGTGCAAAGATACAATGAAAGGTTGAAACGGGATTGGTCCAAATCAGTCCAAATCATTGGTCCAATTGGTTCAAATTACATTTTTAGGCGGTTTTAGGGGCGAAAAAACACAAAAACCGCGAAAATTTGGAGTTTAGGAGTTTATATTTTACAGGAAATAAGACAAATAAGCGGGCAGGTACCTCATCGTTTCCTCTCGGGCATAATCCTTTGTGTAGATGAGGTAGCGCTCGTTAGTGATACGCGACGAATATTTCTTGCAGAATACATCCAGAGAAGCGTGCGTCTTATATGAAGAGGACTTTACCTCAATAGGTAGAATCTTAGTTCCTCGAGACAATAGGAAATCAACTTCATAGTTGTGTTTTCTGCTCTCCGTAGGCCAGGAGTGGTAGAAGAGCTTGTTGCCAGAAGCTGTGAGCATCTGAGCTACGATATTCTCATATAAATATCCGAGGTTTGTGGCAAGTTTGTCGCTAAGGAGACGCTCATAGATGATGTTTTCCGTAAAAGCCTTGTCACGGAATGCAAGTGTGACAAAAAGACCTGTATCGCCCACGAACATTTTGAACTGTTCCAAGTTCTCCGTGCTTCCGAGACCGACATTAGGGTCATCACAGTGGTGGGAGATGTTCACTGTCTTCGACTTTTCCATCTCTGAGATGAGTTCGATGTAGTCTTCGTTTCTTGCCCTGTGAATAACACTGGATAGCTGATATCGGGAAGCGTTACTATTCAGTTGAGCTGGAATGGCTGCGAAGATTCGAGCGGCTTTTCCTGATGGGTCGATTTTTCCGAAATCCTCGTCATACAAGTCCAAAATAAGTCGCTTGGCACGGTCCACTATTTCGAAGTTGTTAGACTCCAGATAGGCATCTACAGCCTGAGGCATGCCGCCCACAAGCATATAGAGTCGGAAATCGCGCATCAGTTTGCGATGGGCTTCCTTCAGGGGCTGTGGGTGTTCCCAAATGCTGTAAAGCAAAGGGATTGTAGCCGTGTCACCCATAGCCCAACGAAACTCTTCGTAGTCCATTGGGTACATACTGATGCGTTGCTCTTCGCTGGGAATAAGTATGGTCTCCGTGTTCTTTCGGATAGAAATCAGCGAGCCGGTTTCGATATAATCGTAACGATGATCTTCCACAAACGACTTAATAGCCTGGCGGGCAAGGGGTTGGAATTGAACCTCGTCAAAGACGATGAGGGACTTGCGTTCGACCAACTGCACACCATAGACCAGCTGAAGCCTCAAGAAAATATAATTAAGGTCAGAGACATCATTGAAGAGGTTCTTGATCTCCTGTGAGCACTTAGTGAAATCAATGAGAATAAACGATTCGTATTCGTTGCGGGCAAAAGTTTGGACAATGGTTGATTTGCCTATGCGGCGGGCACCCTCTATGAGGAGGGCGCTATTTCCGTTGCTCTCTTGTTTCCATTTGAGCAGACGGTCGTATATTTTCCGTTTGAAGAGTCTCTTGGGTTCCATAACTCGTTGTTTTACTGTGCAAAAATAGTAATTTATTTCCTTTCCTCAAAATTTATTCGTTGGAAAAACGCAAAATTCTCAAAATCTTTTTGCGGCGAAAATACAAAATCCTCAAAATTTATATTGCATATTTCTGCATAATTCTCATAATTCAGTGCAAGTAAGCATCTCTCGTTGACTTCAACTTCCAAGCAGTTGAGCGTAGATAAGATGGATTAATGATTTGTGCGAAATAGGGAGTCATCCTCTATTTCGAGGTTGACGGGGATGGGGGCAGGAGCAAATTGCTCGAGAAGGCCCAGGTTGTTGAGGTCGCACTCGTCTGCGATGCGTTCCCAGACGATGGAGTCCTCGTTGGAGCGTGGACTAAGGCGATAGACACCGAGAAAGGTGAAAGTGGAGTCAATGACGCCGCGCATAAAGGTGAGGCGCAGCTCGCGGTTGGCAAGTGCCTTCACGTAAGCGCGTGAACGGTATAGATTGACCTGTACTTGGGGAATGCCCAATTCAGGGTCGGGAGTCCATCGCTCCGTGATGGTGGGGAGCAACTGGATGGAGTCTCCGTCGTTTTGCCATACCGGATGATGGTAGGTGGGGCACCAGACGTAGATGTTGTTGAGATTGGGAACGGCCTGATAGTGTTTCTTCTGCTCAGCTGTAATTCCGAACAGTTTCAGACAATCGTCCATGGTGGCATAGGAATTCAGACCTTTGTGGAGCTTTTGCTGTTGGGAAGTGTCTGTTGACTTAAAGAAATACCACATGGCAGTGAATAAGACGGCTGCAAGCAATAGTGCTGCTGATGCAAGAAAAATGCTCTTGAGTTTGGACTTACGTTTTTTGAAGTCCTGTTCATTGATGGACGAATCGAGTTGTCCGTCTGATGGTTCCGGTTCTTCGGGTAAAATGCCGTATTCTTTCTCTGCTGATGCCATGAAGCTATCCCAGTCATCGTAACCAACATAATTGGCAAGGATGTTGAGTGATGTGGAGCGGGGCGTGTTGTCGTTCTGCAAATAGCCCCAAATGCGTTTGAGGGTGGAAGGACTGATTCTTGTATGGATTTCCTCGAAAATGCTTTCACTCAAGAAGTCAAAATCCTTGGGCGTCATCATTTTCCGTCCTGCCTTTTGCTCTACTTTTTCACGGAGAAGCTGAATTGCAGTCTTTTTGTTCATTCTTCTATTATGTTGGTTACCGGAAGGAATCGGTGAGGAGCTTGATTTCTATCTGGGGATTGATGCGCTCGTACAATATATTATATACGGCGTCAAGGATGGGCATGTTGACGTGCATGTGGCGGTTGATTTCCTTCATACACTTGGTGCCGAAGAATCCCTCGGCAATCATCTCCATTTCTATCTGGGCTGACTTCACGCTGTAGCCTTTGCCAATCATGGTGCCAAAAGTGCGGTTGCGGGAGAAATTGCTGTAGCCGGTCACCAATAGGTCGCCCATATAGACGGAGTCGTTGATGTTACGGTCGAGGGGAGCCACGGTACTGAGGAAACGGTTCATCTCAAGCGCGGCATTAGACATCAGCACGGCCTGGAAGTTGTCGCCGTATTTCAAACCAGAACAGATACCGGCGGCAATGGCATAGACATTCTTCAAAACGGAGGAATATTCGATGCCGATGACATCGGTGGAGGTTTTGGTCTTGATGTATTCGGAGGCGATGAGGTTGGCAAATGCCTGGGCTTTCTCCTTGTCGGCACAACCGATAGTGAGGTAGGACAGGCGTTCAAGGGCTACTTCCTCTGCATGGGAAGGACCGCCGATACAGGCGAGGTTCTCGTATGGCACGTCATAAACCTGATGGAAATACTCGGAGCATACCAGATTCTCGTCGGGCACGATGCCTTTGATGGCGGTGATGATGAACTTATCGCGAAGCCGGGTCTTCAACTTCTTCAGATGGTTCTTCAGATAAGGTGAAGGGGTGACGAAGATAAGCGTGTCGTATTGCTGAACGATTTTGTTGATGTCTGAAGAGAAGTCTATCTCGCTGATGTCGAAATGGACGCTCATCAGGTAGGCGGGATTATGGCCAAGGCGCTTGAAGTCCTCAATGCGATCATCGCGGCGCATATACCATCCGATGTGGTGGGTATGTCCCACCACAATCTTGGCGATGGCTGTTGCCCAACTGCCGCCGCCGATGATGGCAATGGACCCACCCCCGGACCTCCCTGTAAGGGAGGGAGTGGTATCTTTTTGTGATGAGAACATATCCATAGTTTATAATTCCGCCAAGTAATGGTAAACTTTTAAATCGCCTTTGATAGTAATAGCTCCCTCCCTTATAGGGAGGGTTGGGGGAGGGCCTTTTTTATCCACTCCTCTATTTCCTGTACAGAGGGCTTCTGCATGTCGAGCTTATACTTCTTTACGATGTCGCCGATTTTCTGCTGCAGGCCTTGGGCTTTCTGGTCGCGGATGTCCTGAACGAGATAGAAACCGGCTTTGTTGAGCACGGGAACCCATTCTTCGGGCACACCGATTTCGGCCCATTCGGCTGCAGAACTCTTCGGTGCTTTCTTTTCGGGCTTCATCTGCGGGAACAGCATAATCTCGCCGATGGCAAACTTACCGGTCATGAGCATCACCAGGCGGTCGATACCGATGCCAATGCCACTGGTGGGAGGCATGCCGTATTGCAGGGCGCGGAGGAAGTCGTGGTCGATAATCATGGCCTCGTCGTCGCCCTTGGCTGCAAGTTTCATCTGGTCGATGAAGCGCTCTTCCTGGTCGATGGGGTCGTTCAACTCGGAGTAGGCGTTGGCCAGCTCCTTGCCGTTGACCATCAGTTCGAAGCGCTCGGTGAGTCCGGGCTTCGAGCGGTGCATCTTTGTCAGGGGCGACATCTCCACAGGATAGTCGGTGATGAAAGTAGGCTGGATGAAGGTGCCTTCGGCTGTCTCACCGAAGATTTCGTCAATCAGTTTACCCTTACCCATGGTCTCGGTATCTTCGATGCCCAGTTTCTTGGCAATCTCACGGATTTCGTCCTCAGTCTTTCCGTTCAGGTCGTAGCCGCTCTTCTCCTTGATGGCGTCGAGGATGGGCAGACGACGATAGGGAGCCTTGAAGGAGATGATGTTGCCGTCGATTTCCACTTCGGGCTTGCCGTTGACGGCAATACAGATTTCCTCGAGCGTCTGTTCGGTGAACGACATCATCCAGTTGTAGTCCTTGTAGGAAACGTAGAGCTCCATGCAGGTGAACTCGGGATTGTGGGTCTTGTCCATGCCCTCGTTGCGGAAGTTCTTTCCTATCTCGTAGACACCCTCGAAGCCGCCCACGATGAGGCGCTTCAGATAAAGCTCGGTGGCGATACGCATATACATATCGGTATCGAGCGCATTGAAATGGGTGATGAACGGACGGGCAGAAGCACCGCCGGCAATGGTCTGCAGCACGGGAGTCTCCACCTCGGTATAGCCGTTGCGGTCGAGGATGTTGCGGAGGGTGCGGGTGACGATGGCGCGCTTCTCGAATGTTTCCTTCACGCCTTCGTTGACCACCAGGTCAACATAGCGCTGACGGTAGCGCAGCTCGGGATCGTCGAACTTATCGTAGGCTACGCCGTCCTTGTATTTCACAATGGGCAGGGGCTTCAGCGATTTGGAGAGCAGCGTGATTTCCTGAGCATGGACGGAAATCTCGCCCATCTGCGTACGGAACACGAAGCCACGGATGCCAATGAAGTCACCGATGTCCAAGAGTTTCTTGAACACCACATTGTACATATCCTTGTTCTCATCCGGGCAGATGTCATCGCGGGTAACATATACCTGTATGCGGCCTTTAGAGTCCTGAAGTTCTACAAAAGAAGCTTTACCCATGACGCGGCGGCTCATCATGCGGCCGGCAATGCATACCTGTCGGGGCTCTTCGTCATCCTTAAACTCGTTCTTGATGTCCGTGCTGAAAGCGTTGGTGGGGTATTCAGCAGCGGGATATGGATTGATGCCCATATCGCGCAGTTGCTGCAGACTCTCACGTCTGCCAATCTCTTGTTCTGATAATTCTAATACGTTCATATTTTGAGTTTCAAATTTCAAGTTTCAGGTTTCAAGTTTTTACCTTTTACTTTTAATTATAATGACCGTAACGGTATTTGGGGGCAAAGGTACAACAAAAAAATAAGAATTAAGAATTAAGAATTAAGAATTTTTCGATTAAGTGAGAGCCATGATGCTTGCATCAATGGCCGAGCGTGAGAAAAATCGATGCAATGCGTCAATGAAGATTTTTATTTGCCCTTATTAAAAGGCTGCTTCGTGGAGGATTTCAGAGAGCGTGGGATGGATATGGATGATGTCTGCAAGGTTGTCAAGGGTGGCTCGGGAATTGATGAGGGCGGTCACCTCTTGCACGATATCGGCAGCATGGGCACCCAACACGTGGCAGGCTACGATCTTCCCGTCAGCATCAGCCAGAAGTTTTAACAGTCCGTCGGTGGCATCCATGGCCAGAGCTTTACCGTTGGCGCGGTAGTAGGCCTTGCGGCAGATATAGTTGCCATCCGTCTGCTCTTTCAGTTGGTCTTCGGTGGGCCCCACGCCAGCCATTTCGGGATTGGTGAAGACCGCAGCGGGCATGGCCGTGAAGTCAATATCATCTTTCTTTCCCAGTATGTCATGAACGGCACGGATGCCTTGGAAGGTGGCAGCATGGGCCAGCATCTGTAGACCGTTGACATCGCCGATGGCGTAGATAGACTGAGACCCTCTAAATCCCCCTGAAGAGGGGGACTTTCTGATTACGCGGAAATTCTCATCTACGGGGATGGCACCCTTGGGCGTGCATTCGATGCCGGCTGCTGCAAGGTTGAGCCCTTCGGTGCGGGGGCGGCGACCTGTAGCAATGAGGATGGTGTCGGCCTCGATGGTCTGTTCTTTGCCTTTTCGTTCGAAGATGACGGTGTGGCCGTCGATTTGCTTCACGGCCGACTGCATGAAAAATTCCACGCCCCGTTTCTCCATCGTCTTACGAAGGCGTTTGGCAAGGTCGCTATCCATTGGCGGCAGGCATTCTTTCAGGAATTCGATGACCGTCACCCGACTGCCGAAGGAAGAGAATGCCGAAGCGAATTCCATGCCGATGACTCCGGCTCCGACGATGCACAGATGCTCGGGAACGTGGTCAATGTTGAGCAGGTCGGTAGAAAAGCCCACCCCTGACCCTCCCAAAGGGAGGGAGGTAAGGAAAGGCGGGAGGGCTGCTTCGGAACCTGTGGCGATGATGATATTCGGTGCTGTGTATTCCTCTTCGCCGATGATGACAGTGTGGTCGTCTTTGAATTGAGCTTTGCCTCTTACCAAGGTGATGCCGGGCTGTGAGAGCAGCGTTTCAATTCCTGTGCGCAACTGTTCCACCACCTGCTGTTTGCGGGTGGCAATGGCAGGAAAATCGACCTCGAAGTTCAGGTTTTTCAGTCCCGTGGATTCTGTGTCGCGCAGTTCATCGATAAGTGCTGCATGGTGGCAAAAAGTTTTGGTGGGAATGCATCCGCAGTTCAGACAGGTGCCGCCCACTTCTTCGGCTTCGGCAACCACCACTTGCAGGCCGTTCTTCGCTGCATATTCGGCCGCCCGGTATCCGCCGGGACCTGCCCCTATGATGATTAAATCGGTTTTCATGTTTTAGTTTTTTTATTGAACACAAAGACACAAAGGCACAAAGATTTTTGAGTCTTCGTACCTTTGCGTTTTAATGGTTTACAATTCTTGCTGCATTTGGCGGTAAGTGACCACAGGATGTTTGGCGGCCAGCACATCATCCACACGGCCAATGGGCGTCAGATGCGGGGCGGTCTTCACCAGTTCGGGATTCTCACTTGCCTCACGGGCAATCTGCTGCATCACCCCAATGAAGCCGTCGAGCGTTTCCTTCGATTCATTCTCGGTCGGCTCAATCATCAGACTCTCGTGGAAAAGCAGCGGGAAATAGATGGTGGGTGCATGGTAGCCGTAGTCGAGTAACCGCTTGGCCACATCCATTGTGGTGACGCCTGTCGACTTGTCCTTCAGACCGTCGAACACGAACTCGTGTTTGTTCAGTCCGCCGATGGGCAGCAGATAGTCGTCCTTCAGACTCTCCTTGATATAGGTGGCGTTGAGCGTGGCTAGCGGTCCTACCATCTTGATGTTCTCCTTACCAAGTGAGAGGATGTAGCAGTAGGCCTTGACCATGACATTGAAGTTGCCGAAGAAATTGCCGATACTGCCCAGCGACTGTTCGTAGTCGCCTGTTTCAACAGAATACTCGTTCGTTTCTTCGTCATACACCACACGAGGGGTGGGGAGGAAGCATTCCAAACCTTTGCGCACACCCACGGGACCTGATCCGGGACCGCCACCGCCGTGAGGCGTGGAGAATGTCTTGTGGAGGTTGATGTGCATCACATCGAAGCCCATGTCGCCCGGTCGGCAATAACCCAGCATGGGGTTGAGGTTGGCTCCGTCGTAGTACATCAGTCCGCCACAGTCGTGTACCAGCTTCGCAATCTCCGGGATGCTCTTCTCGAAGATGCCGAGGGTGTTGGGGTTGGTCATCATCATGGCGGCGATGCTGTCGCCCTGTTCCTTGACAAGTTCTTCTAGATGTTCTAGGGAAACTAGTCCGTTTGGATCAGACTTCACTTCGACAACCTCTAAGCCGCAGACGGCTGCCGAGGCAGGATTGGTGCCGTGGGCAGAGTCGGGGATGAGCACCTTCGTGCGCTTGTCGTCGCCGCGGCTCTGGTGGTAGGTACGGATAACCATCAGTCCCGTCAGTTCACCGTGGGCTCCTGCACAAGGGTTGAGTGTGAACTCGCTTAATCCGGTGAGTGCGCATAATTGCTTTTGCAGGTCATGATAGATGAACAGCAGCGTCTGGCAAGTGTCGGAAGGCTGAAGCGGATGCTTTCCAGTAAATTCCTTTAAAGCCGCCAACTCCTCATTGATGACGGGATTGTACTTCATCGTGCAACTGCCTAACGGATAAAAACCATCGTTCACTCCAAAGTTATTATGAGAAAGGTTGGTGTAGTGGCGCACCACAGTCATCTCGTCGCATTCCGGCAGTTCGGCATCCTTTGCCCGAAGCAGATGGGCAGGCAGTTCGCCGAGTTTGTGCTTATACTCGTTCTTGGGTAGGGAGTAACCCTTGCGTCCTGGTTTCGAGAGTTCGAAAATCAGGTTTCCATAAAGTCTGTTGTTCATGCCTGTGTATTAATTTCAATGATAGAATCAACTAGGTCGTCAATCTCGTCGGGCGTACGCTGTTCGGTGACGGCGAACATGATGGTGTGTTCGTCAATCTTCACACCGGGCATGTAGCCCCATTCGGCGCATTCCTGCTGCAGCTTGTCCACGTCACCATCGTAGGTCAGGCAGAATTCATTGAAGAAAGGCTGGTCGAACCTGGGCTTGAAATAACCGGTGGCAATCAACTTGTCGTAGAGCTCGTGGGCTCCAGAATAGGACAGTTCGGCAGCCTCGCGAAGTCCCTGCCTGCCCATCACGGAGAGGTAGATGGTGACATAGAGTGCCATCAGACTCTGGTTCGAGCAGATGTTCGACGTAGCCTTCTGACGGCGGATATGCTGTTCGCGGGCTTGCAGGGTGAGCACGAAGGCGCGCTGTCCGCGGCTGTCCTGTGTCATTCCCACAATGCGTCCCGGCATCTTGCGGATGAGTTTCTCGGTGCAGCACATATAGCCGATGCCCGGACCGCCGAACGACATCGGGATGCCCAGGCTCTGGCCTTCGCCCACCGCAATGTCGGCACCCCATTCGCCGGGCGTCTTCAGCACGGCAAGGTCGGCAGCCACACTGTTGATGATGAAGAAAGCCTTCTGCTCGTGGATGGCGTCGGCCATTCCGGTGAAGTCCTCGATAATACCATAGTAGTTGGGTGCCTGCACCACCACACCGGCCACTCCGCCCTCAGCGAGTTTCTGCTGCAGGTCGTCGCGGTCGGTCACGCCATCCTTCTGGGCAATGCTCACAATGTCGATGCCATGGAAATGAGCATAGGTGTCGACCACCCGGCGCGTCTTCGGGTCAAGGGTTTCGCTCACCAGCACCTTCGTGGCTTTCTTGGCGGCACTGAATGCCATCATCACGGCTTCGGCCGTGGCGGTGGCACCGTCGTAGAGCGAGGCATTCGAGATGTCCATGCCAGTCAGTTCGGCCATCATGCTCTGGTATTCAAAGATGTAGTGGAGCGTGCCCTGCGAGATTTCCGCCTGATAAGGAGTATAGCTGGTCAGGAACTCCGACCGCTCGATAAGGTTTTGTACAATGGATGGCGCATAGTGGTCGTAGCATCCTGCACCGGCAAACACCGTCAGCGGCGCATCCAGTTGGGTCAGGGCATGAAGATATTCGCGGAGCTCAATTTCGCTCTTAGCCTCGGGCAAGTCGTAGTCGCCTTTGAAGCGGATAGCCTCGGGCACATCGGCATAGAGTTCATCCAGCGAACTTACGCCTGATTTTTCAAGCATCTGCTTTAGGTCCTCCTCGGTATGGGGGAAGAATTTATAGTTCATAGTTGACTGTTTAAAGTTGATGGTCGTTGACCTTTACTCCTTTTCGCAGAAAGCCTGATAGGCGGCGGCATCCATCAAGTTGCCGAGTTCATCTTCGTCAGAGAGTTCCACCTTGATAATCCAGTTCTGGAAAGCATCCTGGTTGATGAGTTCAGGAGTGTCCTCCAAGGCTTCATTAACTTCGACCACCGTTCCGCTGACAGGAGAGATGAGGTCGCTGGCGGCCTTCACGCTTTCCACGGCACCGAATTCCTCGCCGGCTTCCACCTCGTCGTCCACTTCGGGCATGTCCACATAGACCACATTGCCTAATGCATTCTGGGCATAGTCGGTAATGCCAACGTAGCCATACTCACCTTCGATTCTCACATACTCGTGACTCTCTGTGTAGTAGAGTCCTTCAATTACTTTTGCCATAGTTGTATTTTTTTTTATTGCGTTATGTCGTTATGTCGTTATGACGTTATGACGGTTATTTCTTGTAATGTTTTTCGTAGAAGCGCTTTTTCACCACCTTGCCGGGGAAAACCTTCTTGCGGATTTGGATATCCAGCTCGGTGTCGAGCTTGGCATAGCGGCTGTCGATGAGCGCCATGCACACGCTCTTGTCGGTTGAGATGGTGTGATAGCCGGTGGTCACTTCTCCAATGGGTTCACCGTCTTTCAGCACGGCATAGCCATGGCGCGGAATGGCCTTGTCGGCCAGTTCAATGCCCACCAGTTTTTTGCTGACGCCTTCTGCCTTTTGTCTGGCGAGTGCTTCCTTGCCGATAAACTCTTCCTTGTCGAGTTTTACGAAGATACCCAGCCCGGCCATGATGGGCGAGATGTCGGCCGACAGTTCATCGCCATAGAGCGGCAGTCCCACCTCGAAGCGCAAGGTGTCGCGGCAACCCAGTCCGCAGGGCTTGCATCGGCCGCTGGCCAGCAGCTTGTCCCAACATTCACGGATATACTCGTGCGAACCATATATTTCGAATCCGTCCTCACCTGTATAGCCAGTGCGGGAAATTAGAGGAGAGAGGAGAGGGGAAAGAGGAGAGGGAAGCGTCTTGAAAGTATAGAAGATGAGTTCCTTGCATTCAATGTTGAGCACTTCTTCCATCACGCTTTCGGCCTCAGGTCCCTGAACGGCCAGCTGTCCGTAGTCGTCGGAGCAGTTGCAGAGTTCCACATCGAAGCCCTCGGCCTGCTGCTGAATCCACGCCCAGTCCTTGTCGATGTTGGAGGCATTGATGACTAGGAAGAAATCCCCTTCGGCCATCTTATACACCAGCAGATCGTCGACCACGCCTCCGTCGTCATAGCACATCATTCCATAAAGAATTTTCCCAGGTTCCATCTGACTCACATCGTTGGTGAAGATATGGTTTACATAGCGTTCGGCATCCTTGCCCCTTACCGTGACTTCGCCCATGTGGCTCACGTCGAATACACCGCAATGCTGGCGTACGGCCTGATGTTCGTCGATGATGCCGGAGTACTGGATGGGCATGTCGAAGCCTCCAAAAGGACTGATGAGTGCCCCGAGGTCTACGTGTTTGTCATACAGACAGGTTCTTTTGTTTTCCATTTCTTAATTCTGGATTTTTAGTTGTTGTATTATATAGTTGAATACTTGTCTATGGATGAAGCGAATAATTATCGGATAATCTCATATTTCTGCTCCAGTTTTTCAATACCTGAGATGTCATTATCTGTCAGCAGGAGTTCCTCCTCACATAGTTGCAACTGGATAAATTTCCTGAGTTCTTCAATATTGTAGGGGATATAGTCTTTGAGCAGACAGATGCGTTGTCGGACACTTTGCACGCCGTTCTTCAACAACTTCTCCTGTTTAGGCGTGATAGCATGCGTCATGTGTTCCATATTGGTGTCGTAGAGCAAGGTCCCGTGAACGATGCAATGGCCGTCTAACTTGTAGCAAGCCGTTCCACTTACCTTCCTATCGCCAATCATAATGTCGTTGTGGCGGCTGCCTACCGCTTCTATCCCCAGTTTCCGTAAAACCAGAATCACCATATTTATATATTGGTTGAAGGCAATCCCCACATTCTCTTCCCGTGTGATGAGTGAGAGCATCAGATTGTCCTGATCGGCATATACGCATCCACCTCCACTCTTGCGGCGGAATACCTCGATATTGTGTTGCCGGCAGTAGTCTATGTTTACTTCATTCTCGACAAACTGATTGCGCCCGAATATCACACTGGGTTTTACCTGCCACATGAAGAAGCAGATAGATTCGCCGACATGGCGTGCCACGTATTCTTCCATAGCGAGATAGAAAGACAGTGCCCTTACTCGGTTGTCGGGAAGTTGAACGTATTTCATAGACTCACACTCATCGTCAGTAGTTTCGATTTGGTGCAAATATATGAAGATTTTATGTATTAACCAAAGTTTTACGGAAGATTTTATTTATTTTATATAAGCTACTTTCGCTCGACAAATCAAAAACAGTAAACTTTTTTGTTTTGTGCTCACTTATTCGTAACTTTGGCTTCGCCGAAAGTACTCCCGCTCGGAAAAGCTCCAATAAATTTGGCTTTTCGCTCACTTGTTCGTACCTTTGCACCCCGAAGTGCAATATCTTGGTGAAATCATATCACTCACGGTAGCCGTCTTTTGGACAGGTGCTGCCTTAGCCAGCGAAATGGTGTCCAAACGTTGGGGCGTCTTTGTCTCCAATGTGTGGCGGATGCTGATTGCCACCTCATTCATAGCCGTTTTCTGCTGGCTGACGCTCGGACAGCCCTATCCCGTCTATGCTGGTGGTAAGGCTTGGTTTTGGCTTGCGTTGTCGGGAGTCGTGGGCTATGCGATGGGCGATTACTGCCTGTTCAAGAGTTATATTCTCATTGGTTCCCTTTACGGCCAACTCTTCATGACATTGGCACCGGCTGCAGCAGCTTTTTCTGCATGGGTGATGCTGGGACAACAACTCTCTTTACAGAATTTGCTGGCAATGGCCATCACAATGGCGGGTATAGCCCTATCCATTCTTGGTCGCAGCGAAGGACATAAACTCACATTGCGTCTTCCTTGGAAAGGTGTGCTGATGGCAGTTGGCGCTGGTGTCGGCCAAGGAGTGGGATTGGTCCTCAGCAAGATAGGCCTTGATCATTATACGCAGGATGTTCCTGCTGACATCCTCCCGCAGGTAGTCAATGTGCTGCCTTTCAGTGCCAATATGATTCGCTGTATTGCCGGATTCTTCTGCTTCTTGTTCATTATGTGGATTCATCAGGGTTTTGATGATTTCAAACGGAGCAAAACTGACGGACGCGGTTTCTTCTATGTCATCTTGGCCGTCATCTGCGGTCCTTTTGTGGGAGTAGGCCTTTCGCTGATGGCTGTACAGTTTACTGCTGCCGGCATTGCCTCCACGCTGATGGCACTTACGCCCATCATTATCATCTGGCCCAGTCATTGGCTTTTCAAAACCCCCATTACACTGAAGGGTATTGTGGGAGCCGTCATCTCTTGTATCGGTGTCTCACTCTTTTTCTTGTAGTAATAGGATGCCGTCTATGATATTCGTTGGCGAAGCGACTTTGTCGATTCCTTCATTCTGCACTGATAATCTTCGTTAATTATTTGGCATTTCCCCAATTAATCTGTATTTTTGCAAAAACAAAAAGACAGCAATCAATATGGATGTATCATCTATTAGGGAAATCATAGAGCGGCAGCCCAACCTGTCCACAGCTTTGGGTATGGAGTTTATTTCTACTCCGGAAGCTGACACTTGCATGGCTCGGATGATGGTCGATGAGCGCAACCGTCAGCCTTTCGGTTTTCTCAGTGGTGGCGCTTCATTGGCTTTGGCAGAGAATGTAGCTGGTGTAGGCAGTTCGGCCCTTTGTCCTGGAAAGATTTGCGTGGGTATCAGCGTGAGTGGTGAGCATGTGAAGGCAGTTGCTGAAGGTGATACCGTTACAGCTTATGCCCGACTTGTTTCCAAAGGGCGTTCCCTTCATGTCTGGGATGTCCACCTAAAGGATACGGCAGGCGATCTGATTTCTACAGTTCATGTAACTAATTATATTATTTCCCCCAAGAAGCCCAAAGATGAGTAGTTTTGCAATCTTCCGGTTGCCATTTGCCCAGAGTTGTACGCTGATGGTGCAAGAGGAAGGGGAGCCCGAGGAATTGAATCGGCTGACCTCTCTTAATGACCGTCAGGGCTATGTCTTTGCACCCTTTGCAGCCACATCCAATCATCCTGTCTTGTTGCTCACGCCGAGTCGTGTTGAGACGATGGATTGCAAGAAAGTCTTTTCGGTATGTTCCACAGGGATTCTTTCCGATTATGAGTTTCCCAACAAAACGGTGAAGTCAACCTTATCGAGTCATCATCAGATGCGCTATCATCTTGATTTCTGCAATTTCTATGCGCAGCTTCAGGAAGGTACATTCCGTAAGATAGTTCTTTCCCGTTGCCTGGATATGGATATTGTAGAACCGGAGTCGCCTTTTATGCTTTTCCAAAAAGCCTGTGAGCGTTATCCGCGGATGTTTATCTCTCTAGTGAGCACTCCTCAAGGTGGTACGTGGTTGACAGCAAGCCCTGAGATTCTGTTGGAGAGCATTTCTCCTGCAGATTCCACTTTCAAGACTATTGCACTTGCCGGCACTATGCCTTTTGCGGAGGATGTGAGATGGAGCGAGAAGAATATCCGCGAGCAGCGCTATGTGGCTACTTATATGATGGAAACACTCGAACAGTTTACCAATCGGATAGGCGAGGAGGGACCCTATACCACAAGGGCGGCCAATCTTGCTCATTTGCGGTCGGATTTCACGTTCACCCTATCAGACTCCCATCATCTGGGCACACTCTTGCAGGCCCTTCATCCCACGCCGGCAGTATGTGGACTTCCCAAGCGCGAAGCCTTTGATTTCATTCAGCGCAATGAATCCTCTCCGCGACTCTACTATAGTGGTTTTCAAGGTCCCCTTCAGCCTGTTGGTGACACTCATCTCTATGTGTCCCTTCGTTGTATGATGATTAATGGGGGGCATTATGCCCTCTATGCGGGTGGCGGACTACTGAAAGACAGTATAGAAGAATCGGAATGGCAGGAGACCGAAGCCAAACTTAATACGATGAGAAATGTACTCGAATAAAGAGAATGTAAATATACTGACCAGTCTGCTGGTGGCCCACGGCGTGCGCCATGCGGTGGTCTGTCCCGGCAGCCGCAACTCACCCATTGTGCACAATCTCACGGAGTGCCCCGACATCACGTGCCATCCCGTAACCGATGAGCGTTCGGCGGGTTTCTATGCCTTGGGCATGTGTCAGTGTTCGGGCTTGCCGGTGGCAGTCTGTGTCACATCGGGCACCGCCTTGCTCAATCTTGTTCCAGCTGTGGCTGAGGCTCGGTATCAGCACCAGCCTTTGGTGGTGATTTCGGCCGACCGTCCCCCGCAATGGATTGAACAGTTGGATGGGCAGACACTCCCGCAGCCTGGTGTTTTCGGCAGTTTTGTCCGGAAGTCCGTGTCGTTGCCCGAACCGCATGACGACGAAACCCGCTGGTATTGCAACCGATTGGTCAACGAGGCCCTGCTTGCATCCCGCTACGAGGATGTCCCTGTACATATTAATGTGCCGATTAGCGAGCCGCTGTTTGAGTTCACCACGCCTTTTTTGCCCAAAGAGCGCACTATTGAACGAATACATAGTTTTCCTAATTTCGAGGCCATAGCCGTTGACGTGGGTGAGCGTTTTCTGAAAGCTTCGCGTCCTATGATTGTGATAGGGCAGACCAAGGATGACGGATATGCCGAACACTATGCTGACGATTACCATTTGGTGACCGACTATGCTGTGGTGCTTCACGAGTCACTCAGTGGTTTCATCAGTCCCAGTCATTTCGATGAGGTGCTGAGTCGGGTGGGGGAACAACCTGAATATCAGCCCGATTTCGTACTTTATCTGGGCGACACCATTGTCAGTAAGCGGCTGAAGAAGTTCCTTCGCGGATGTAAGGACTGCTATTTTGTGGCAGCCAACGAGAGTGGGAACCTCAGTGACACGTTCATGAATCTCCACCATTGGGTGCATTGCGACACATGGACCATGCTGCTTACGTTGGCTGATTTGTTGCGGGAGAAACATTCACAGCCTACTACTTTCCGTCAAATATGGGTTCAGGCGCTAGCTCATGCTAAATCCCATGTCGACAATTTCAATCCTTCATTCTCGCAGATGGCAGCAGTAAGAATGTTTGAGCAATACTGCGACAGCTGCAAACATTTCGTACACTATGCCAACAGCATGGCCATCCGGTTGGCCAATATCTATGCACACCATTATGTTTATTGCAATCGTGGGGTGAACGGCATTGAGGGCTCGCTTTCCATGGCTGCCGGTTTTTCCTTAGTCGCAAAGAATCCTGTCTTCATCGTTATCGGCGACCTCAGTTTCTTCTATGATAGCAATGCCCTGTGGAATAAGGAGTTGAAAGGCAACTTCCGTATCCTTTTACTTAATAATGGTGGGGGCGGCATCTTCCGCCAGTTGCCGGTAGGCGACGGGCGTTCCTCTGCCCTCGATTATGTGATGGGCAGTCATCAGACTTCAGCTGAAGGCATTTGCAAGAGTTACGGGGTGGAATATCTCAGTGCCCGTAACGAGGTCGAAATGGAAGAAGGAATCCAGATCCTCCTGCAGAAGGATTGTTCTCGTCCCCTCCTGCTGGAAGTCTTTACGGATGCAGCAACCGACACCCAGGTCTATAAAGATTATTATCGTAGTCTTACATTATAGGGAAGAGGCTATTCTTCATCCTCCCGTTTTCCGCGCATCTTGTGAAGGAAAGCATTAAAGGCTTCGAAACAGAGGAGTACAATCACCGTGCTCACGGCTGCCAGCGTGTACATGCCCACACCGCAGGCCATACCCACGGCAGCAGTAACCCATAGACCGGCTGCCGTAGTCAGTCCTTTCACAACGTTCTTCTGAAAGATAATGGTTCCCGCACCGATGAAACCGATGCCCGTCACCACTTGGGCAGCAATACGAGCGGGATCCATACGGAGCGTCATCTGGTCTTTCGGCAGGTCGTCGAAGCCGTGAACGGAGATAATCATAAACAGGGCAGAGCCTAAAGCCACCAGCACGTGTGTGCGGAATCCCGCAGCCTTCGTGCGGTACTCACGGTCCAATCCGATGACGGCTCCCAAAGCGGTAGCCACCAGTATGCGGATGATGAATTCAGTTGTCATTGTATCCATATTATTCAGTTGGATTTGCCAGTGCGTTGAACACCTTGATTAAGTTTTGGGCTTCCTGACGGTCTTCATAGCCCTCGTCCATTGCGTCATCCATGTCGGCAGTGGTTTTCTGTTCTATACAGTGTCCGTTCTCGTCCAGATAGTAGCGCCATTCCCAATGGTTATCTTCTTCCTTGCTACTGGTATAACTGAAAATCAGGTCGTGATTCTGGGGATTAAAGAGATATTCCACATAGCAGTCGAAGCCCATATAGGTGCGGTGCATTGAGATGAAGTAGCAGTGGTTGTTTCCCTCGTTACTGTTAAAATAGAAATTGTATTCCGTCTTTATCGGGCGACCGTCGTTTTCCAATTCGTCGTGGTGTACTATCTGCAGGTAATGGGGGTCATCACTCTTGTCGTTAAGAGCAATCATCTCTTTGGCCTTAGCGTAAGTACTGCGGATGAACTTCATACGCTCGGCCTTGGGCGTGGCCTTCTTATTTCCGTACACTATTTCTTCACCATATTGTACACGGCATGCTATTCTGTTGAAGATGTCTTGATAGATACGCCCATTTTCTTCCACGAGTCCCGCATTGTTGTGGTCTGGATTGTTGTCCTCGGTAAGTTTCTGGTCATACATACCTTGTTTACCTATGCGCTCGATGAGTTTGCCCTGTTTATCGTAGTAGTAGCGTTGTTCCATGATGTAGCCTCCGTCTGTCTCGGTTTTGTCGAAGCAGAACATCAGTTTCCCGTCGGCAACATTGAATAAGTGCTCGCTTTCTTTACTATGTCCTGCAGCATACCAGTTGTCGGTGACAAAGTAAGGCTGGCGGTAGGTGTACGTAAGACCGCCTTCATCCTTCCGCTCTTCGGAGTCGAAATAGATATTCAGATGTTGTTCTGACTGTATGTCCGGTTCGCGGCTCACTTCATCGGTGAACGTAATCTGTATATCCTTCGGGGCCTTACCGTTCTTGCCGTTCTGCGCAATCTTCTGCTTGGCTTGGGCGTAAGCCTGTCGGATGAACTTCACTCTGTCGGCTTTTGTGTTCTGTGCCTGAGTCTGCCAGGCTATGGAAAGCAGACAAACCATCATGAATAGAATCTTTCTCATACTCTCTTTTTGCGGCAAAAATAACACTTTTAGCGTTAACTTCCAAAAAAACTATACGAAAATGTTTTGTTTAATTTGCTTTTGTTCTCACTTCTTCGTATCTTTGGAGAAGATACTTGCGTTCGACAAAGCAAATTAAAACAAGTTTTATTTGCATTTGTTCTCACTTATTCGTACCTTTGACCCCAAATAAAAAATAAATGAAGTATGGAGCAAAGAATATGGAAACCGACGCACACGTTCAAGGAGATACTCTTTGAAGAGTATAATCACATTGCAAAGATTACCATCAACAGGGCACGCTACCGCAACGCGTTCACCCCGCTGACGACGTTGGAACTCTCGCAGGCTTTCTCTATTTGCCGCGAGGACAGCAACATACGGGTAGTGATTCTGACAGGTGCGATGAGCGAGGTGCCCGAAGGCAAGCGGCTGGAGGATGTGAAGCATGCTTTCTGTTCGGGAGGTGACATGCATGTTAAAGGGCGAGGTGGCTATATAGATAAGGAGGGTGTACCTCGTCTGTCGGTTCTTGACGTTCAGATGCAGATCCGTCGTTTGCCAAAACCTGTGATTGCTATGGTGAATGGCTATGCCATTGGTGGTGGACATGTCTTGCATGTGATGTGCGATTTGACCATTGCTTCTGAGAATGCCATCTTCGGACAGACGGGTCCGAAGGTAGGTTCCTTCGATGCTGGATTCGGTAGCAGCTATCTGGCCCGTATGGTGGGGCAGAAGAAAGCGCGTGAGATATGGTTCCTCTGTAAGCAGTATACAGCAGAAGAGGCCGAGCGGATGGGAATGGTGAACAAAGTAGTTCCAATCTCTGAACTTGAAGATACTTGCGTGGAATGGGCAGAAATCATGATGGAACGTTCACCACTGGCTCTGCGTATGATCAAGGCCGGACTCAATGCGGAACTCGACGGACAGGCAGGAATCCAAGAACTGGCGGGCGATGCCACAATGCTCTATTACACCATGGATGAGGCTCAGGAGGGCGGTAAAGCCTTTTTGGAGAAGCGCAAACCTGACTTCGATAGGTATCCGAAGTTTCCATGATTTTTTACATATGAGAATCAGAATATTATCTTTGTTGTGCCTGTTGAGTGTCGTGACCTATGGGCAGACCGCTGATGTCTCTTCCTATACCGGCGGCTTCTCCATGGGCACAGGACCCGAAGTGATGGACAAAGGAAAATGGATGTTGGAGACGGGTGTCGGATCGGAGTTCCTGAAAGAGACGGATTTTGAGACCGACATTTGGTCGCTGAATACCTCGGTGATCCGCTATGGTCTGACCCATACCACAGAAGTGTTTGCTCAGACGGGATTTGTGTTGAGCGATGTGGGTGGAGAGGTTACCAGCGGTTTCGCTCCTGTTGTGATAGGTGCCATGATGAGAGTCTGTGAGGAGCAGGGCATTGTGCCACTCACTACTTTCTCGGCCTGGGCCATATTGCCCGTCGGTATTGAGTCCATACGTCCAAACGAAGTGGCCCCTGCTTTCCATGCCCTTTTTGGCCATACCTTGTCGTCGCGTTGGGGACTGTCTTATGATCTCGGTTTGGAATGGGACGGCGAATCCCCGAAACCTCTTTCATTCGTCTCGGTGGCTTGCTCCTATGAACTGTCTTCGCGAACCGGCCTCACACTGGAAAACTACAACATCTTCCGCAGGCATCAGTCGCCAGACTTCAACATTGACCTGGGTTTCAAATGGAAGCTCAGCCGGAAGGTGCTCTTTAGCGCCATGGGAACGGTGGGCTTAAATTCGGTAGGAGATGAACTGGGTTTCCTGACGGGTATCAGTTGGCTGATTAATTGAACGAAAAAGATGAAGATCGATATTGAGGAACGAGTGTTCCACTTCAAACAGCCTGCTGGTACTTCGCGGGGCGTGTATACCGAGCGGAGGTCGTGGATCGTGCGTATAAAAGAGGAGAGAGGAAAGGCTACGGGTAGGCGAGCAGAGCTCGGGAATGAGAGGAGAGAGGAAAGAGATTTGTGGTGCGGAATCGGAGAATGTGCTCCTTTGCCCGATTTGTCATGCGACGCCTCTCCTGATTATGGGAGAACGCTACGGACTTTCTGCGATATGGTGGAAAAGTCAGGGCAGATTCCCTATGAATTGATGCGACCTTATCCTTCTATGCTCTTCGGACTGGAAACTGCATTCTGGGATTTAAAACATCAAGCGCTTCCTCTCCAGAAAGCTTTCTCTATACCCATCAACGGACTGGTATGGATGGGGACATTCGACGAGATGTACCAGCGTATCGAGGATAAGTTGAAACAAGGCTTCCATTGCGTGAAACTTAAAATTGGTGCAATAGATTGGAACAGAGAGATAGAACTGATAAGGTTCATACGCAGCAACTTCTCGAAGGAACAGATAGAACTGCGCGTGGATGCCAATGGTGGCTTTACACCTGAAGATGCCATGCGGAAGTTGGAACAGTTGGCAGCGTATGATATTCATTCCATCGAGCAGCCTATTCGTCAGCATCAGTGGGCAGAGATGGCACGCCTTTGTCGCGAGACACCATTACCCATTGCCCTGGATGAGGAACTGATAGGAGTAAATCTGCTTCAGATGAAGGCAGCATTGCTTGACACCATCCGTCCACATTATATTATCTTGAAACCGTCGCTTCACGGTGGGATGAAAGGCTGCCGCGAATGGATTCAGTTGGCTCTAGAACGTGGTATCGGCTCTTGGATGACTTCGGCTTTGGAGAGCAATATCGGGTTGAATGCCATCGCCCATTTCTGTGCGGAGGTGTATGGGCCGGATATTCGGATGCCACAGGGCTTAGGAACGGGTATGCTCTTCACGGATAACATCCCCATGCCGCTGGAAATCCGCGGAGAGAGGTTATGGGTGGGACCTCCTACCGACTCCCCCGAGGGGGAGAGGACAACTCATGGACAAACTCTTCCCCCTTGGAGGAAGTCGGAAGGAGGGGCGATATGACTTTAGAAGAGTTCTTGCAGGAGTGGAACAATGATTCCGAACGGGTGTTGGTACGTACCAGTGGCTCTACGGGAAAACCGAAACCGATATGGGTGGAGAAACGCCGTATGGAGGCTTCGGCAAGGATTACTTGTGACTTTTTGGGACTCAAAGAAGGGGATACCGCTCTGCTCTGTATGTCATTGGATTACATTGCCGGGAAAATGATGGTCGTCCGTTCCCTGGTCAGGAATCTAAAACTGATAGTGGTGGAGCCAACGGGGCATCCACTAGCAGACGCGACCCCCCTCCAACTCCCCCGAGGGGGAGAGTTCTGCTCTGGGTTTTTCTCTCCCCCTCGGGGGAGTTGGAGGGGGGTTGGATGGCTCGCCTTCGCAGCCATGGTTCCCATGCAGGTTTATAACTCTTTGCAGGTTCCGGAAGAACGTGAACGTTTGAAGCAAATTAAACATCTGATTATCGGTGGTGGTGCCATTGATGAGGCTATGGCTTCGGAATTAAAGGACTTTCCAAACTATGTTTGGAGTACTTATGGGATGACGGAGACGCTTTCACATATAGCTTTGAGACGTTTGAACGGAGTAGAGGCCAGTGACTGGTACACACCTTTTGCTCATGTACAGATTTCTCAGAATGAGGATGGCTGTCTGGTCATCGATGCTCCTGAGGTTTGTGCAGAACGATTGGTCACCAACGACATTGTGGAAATCAGCAAAGCGGGATTTCGCATCATTGGCCGTAAAGACAATGTGATTTGCTCGGGTGGCATTAAAATTCAGGCAGAGGAAGTGGAGCGCGCATTAAAGCCCTACCTGCACGTTCCCTTTATGATTACCAGGCGTAAGGATTCGAAATTCGGCGAAGTCGTCGTGATGATGATAGAGGATAGAGGAGAGAGGATAGAGGAGAGAGAAAAGAGGGACATCCTGAAAACTCGCTTGCAACGCCTGTGCCGTGAACATCTTCCCAAATATTGGCAGCCTCGCGATGTTGTCTTTGTGGAAAAAATACCGATGACAGAAACAGGGAAACCCGCACGTCGGCAAGCTGAAGAATGGGTATCCACTAACACCTAACACCCATCATCCATCACCTATTAACCTTCGCGATAGAAATCAAGTGCTTCCTTGATATCTTCTACTGTTGCTGTTTGGTTGATGCGGATGTCTCCGATACCGCCTAAAAGCGTGAAATTAATCTGTCCGGAAATGTTCTTCTTGTCATGGGTCATCAATTCCAGCAGTTCGGGGTAGTCGTCGCAGGTAATCTGCATCTGTCCATAATGTTCACGGATGAAGGTCACCGTCTGACGCAATTTGTCCTGAGGGAAACCACATTTCACAGTACTCAGATAGAGTTCACCGATAATGCCATAGGCAACAGCATAGCCGTGGAGTATCGGTTTCCCGGTTTTCATGGCAAAACTCTCGAAGGCATGGCCGATGGTGTGGCCCAGATTCAAAGCTTTCCGAATGCCATGCTCCTTGGGGTCTTCGTTGACAATGCACTCTTTCACCTTGACGGAATCAGCCAAAAGTTGGTTTAAGGTGGAGAGTTTATGGTTGATGGTTGCTTGTTGTTTCTTGTCTTGGCTGTCATCCATAAACCATAAACTTTCATTCATAAACCCAATCAGCTCCGCCCACATCTTTTCGTTTGAAATCAGACCGTGCTTCAGCATTTCGGCATAGCCGGAAAGAATGTTTTCGCGGTCGAGTGTTTTCAGGAAATGGGTGTCGAGAATCACGAATTTGGAATCGTTGAAGACACCGATTTCGTTCTTCAGTCCGCCGAAGTTGATTCCTGTCTTGCCACCAACCGATGCATCCACCATAGCAAGCAGTGTTGTGGGGATGTTGATGAAGTCGATACCTCTTTTAAATGTAGAGGCAGCGAATCCTCCAAGGTCGGTGACCATTCCGCCGCCGAGGTTGATTATGCATGAGTGGCGGGTAGCCCCCATACGTTGGAGTTCGCTCCAAACATGGCTGACAGATTCGAGCGACTTATTAATATCGTTGGCTTTGATGGTTATCAGGTTGGCCTTGCGCAAGCAAAGAAAACCCTTGATGAGCGGCCAGCAGGCCTTTTCTGTATTCTCATCAGTAAGCACGAAAAGTTTGTCATGCTCACATTCTGAGATTGCAGTTGCCAGTTCCTGATGTAAGTTTCTTGATATGATAATTCTCTGCTCCATAACCTCTTAAACGTAAAACTGGGTGCAAAGGTATAAAAAAAAGTGAAGAGTGAAGAGTGAAGAGTGAAGAATTTTATACTTATTGCTTTTTTTTATCAAGAAGGATTAAACCAAGCCGCCTTTTGAACGTCTGATATACAGACATCCACAATCGTAAGGGTAAAAACAACAATTATTCATTATAAATTCAGAAAATGAGAAAGATCTTTTTGTTGATGGTGGTAGCCTTGTTGGCGACCGTATCGGCACAAGCCCAAGAGCGGAGTGTTACAGGTACACTGACTGACCGCGACACCAAAGAGCCTGTCATGCAGGCCACAGTACAACTCCTTAAGACAGACAGTACGTTTATCACTGGCACATTAAGTGACGAGTCGGGAAAGTTTAGTATTACTGCTCCCGAAAATGGCCGGTATCTGGTGAAGATTTCGGGTGTAGGCTACAAGCCGATTGTAAAGAATGTCAACATCCAAGATGATAAGAATGTGGACTTGGGTTCTATGACTTTCAATTCCGATGCTATCATGCTTAAAGGCGTAACTGCCACGGCCCAGGCTGCAAAGGTAACCGTAAAGAAAGACACCTTTATCTATAATGCAGCCGCCTACCGTACTCCAGAGGGTAGTGTTGCCGAGGAACTGGTGAAGAAGTTGCCAGGTGCACAAGTGGATGACGACGGTAAGATCACCATCAATGGTAAGCAGGTTAAAAAGATTCTCGTTGACGGTAAGGAATTCATGACGGGTGACACACAAACTGCCATGAAGAACCTGCCGACATATATCATTAATAATATTCGTGCCTACGACCAGCAGAGTGACCTTGCCCGTGTGACGGGTATCGACGACGGTAACGAGGAAACCGTTCTGGACTTCGGCATCAAGGCGGGCATGAACAGGGGCTTTTTTGCAAATGCCGACTTAGGCTTGGGTACGAAGAATCGCTATTCGAGCCGCGTGATGGGATCTTATCAGAACAGTACCTCTCGCATCACAGGTATGTTCAACGCTAATAACACGAACGATATGGGTTTCCCAGGTGGTGGCGGTGGTGGCCGCTTCGGTGGTCGTAACGGTCTTACTGCGACCAAGATGACGGGTGTGAACTTTAACTTCGACAATAACAAGAACCTGGAGTTGGATGCCAGTCTGCGCTGGAATCACAGCGACGGTGATACTTGGTCGCGCACGGCAACTGAGAACTTCGGTTCCAACCAGTTTTCAAACAGCATCAGCACGAACCTTAGCCGTTCGAACAACTGGAATGCCCAGTTACGCCTGGAGTGGCGTCCTGACTCGGCTACGAACGTCATGTTCCGTCCGAGCCTTCGCGTGACGAACAGTGATAGCCGTAGAAATCCCGCCGACAACTTCTCGGCCACCTTCAATAAGGATCCGTACCTCTACGTAGCTGACCCGCTGGCAACTGCTTCCATCGAAGAACTTGCTGCCGACAACATTGTCGTGAACACAAACAGAAACGGTTCACTAAGTAACAACAGCAATACATCGGCTAATGCCATGTTGCAGATTAACCGCCGGTTGAGCAACAATGGTCGAAACGTAACCTTACGCGGTGACTTCAGTTATGGAGACCAGGACAGCAAGAGTCTGTCATTGTCGGAGGTGACATACTATAAAATGATGCTGGAAAGTGGTAATGCCACACAATATACCAACCGGTATAACCTGACACCGACGAAGAACTGGAGTTACGGCATCCAGACGACGTACAGTGAGCCGATTGGCCTGCGCACGTACCTGCAGTTCAGTTATCAGTACAAGTATAGTTACAACAAGAGTGACCGCTCGACCTATACGTACAGTCCTCTGGGCGATATCTTCAGCGGAATCGTACCTGTCTATGGCGGTTTTGACGACTATCTGTCACTGATATCGAATCCGGTGGGTATAGACTCCCCGTACTATGATGAGAATCAGAGTCGTTTTTCAGAGTATAAGAACTACATTCACCAGTTTGACGTGATGTTCCGTAAGATCCGCGACAACTACCAGTTTAATGCCGGTTTGATGTTCCAACCGCAAAAGTCGCATTTCATCCAGGATTACAGAGGCGTGCATGCAGACACTACACGTACGGTCTTCAATGTAACCCCGACCATCGACTTCCGTTATCGTCCGAACTATACCACAGAGTTGCGTATCAACTACCGCGGTACCACACAGCAGCCGCAGATGAGCGACCTGCTTGATATCACTGATGACAGCAACCCGCTGAACATCACCAAGGGTAATCCTGGCCTGAAGCCTTCGTTTACCAACAGCCTCCAAGTGAACTACAATACATACATCCAAGATCACATGCGTTCCATCATGTTGTTCGGTAATTATAGCAATACCCGGAACTCTATCTCGAACATGGTTCAGTATATCGAAGATACTGGTGGTAGAATCACCAAACCGGAGAATATCAATGGTAACTGGAACGCCAGTTTGGGCTTGATGTTCAATACGGCTATTGACAGCGCAGGTGTATGGAACGTGAACACGTTCACCATGCTCAATCATAATAACTCTGTGGGTTATCTGTTCAACAACGATATAAATGAATCTGTCAAGAATACTACTAAGAATACGATGATTATGGAGCGCCTACAGGGTAGTTTCCGTAAGGACTGGTTCGAGATTGCACTTGATGGATCCGTGAACTACACACGTGCCCGCAATGAGTTCCAAAGCCAGAGTAACCTTGACACCTGGCAGTTCTCTTACGGTGGAAGCATCAACATTTTCGCACCTTGGGGTACCAGCCTGTCAACAGACCTCCACAACCAGAGCCGTAGAGGTTATAACGACAGTTCTATGAACACCAACGAACTGATTTGGAATGCACAGATATCGCAAGGCTTCCTCAAAGGCAATGCACTCACCGTTTCCATACAGTTCTATGACATGCTGCACCAGATGAGCACATACAGCCGTTCGATCAATGCTATGCAGCGTACCGATTCCGAGTATAACAGTATCAACAGTTACGCTATGGTACACGTTATCTACCGTTTCAATGCCTTCGGCGGCCGTCAGGCTCGTCAGATGATGCGCGGTATGGGTATGCCCGGTATGATGCCTGGTATGATGGGTGGCATGCCTGGTGGCCGTGGTGGCCGTGGAGGCTTCGGTGGTGGTGGCCGCGGTGGTCGTGGCGGTTTCGGCGGCGGTGGTTTTGGCGGTGGTCGTCGGTTCTGATACTTGCTTATACTCCCATATAGAAAAACTTCGCAGATTCTTTTTACGGAAATCTGCGAAGTTTTTTATTTCTGCAAGCTGTCAATGATTTCCTCAATCACTTTCGGAAAATGCTCCATTTCCAGCAGGTGCTCCTTGTGGGCAATGTCGTCGGGAGTGTCGTCGGGACTAAGTGGCGTGCTGAACTGCGCAATAATCTCGCCACCGTCGCAGACGTTGGAAACATAGTGAACGGTCATGCCGGTTTCTTTTTCGTTGGCTGCCTTTACGGCTTCGTGCACATGATGGCCATACATGCCTTTGCCGCCATATTTCGGCAACAGGGCAGGGTGGATGTTTATCATGCGGCGGTCGTAAGCCTCGATAAGGAAGTCGGGCACAATGAGCAGGAACCCGGCTAGAACGATAAACTGGATGTCGTATTCTTTCAAAAGCGACATCATCGTCTCACGATCGTTGAAATCCTGCTTGGTGATGACGGCGGTGGGTACTCCCTGATTCTGGGCGCGTACCAAGGCAAAGGCATCAGCTTTGTTACTTATCACGAGGCGGATCTTCACTTCTTCAGAATTCTTGAAGTATTTGATGATGTTTTCACAGTTGGTGCCGCCTCCCGACACGAATATGGCTACGTTTGTCATTATTTTTTTTGCTCTAGAGTGTTAATCTTCGCCGAAATTGAACTCGTCATCGTCATCTTCGTCCATTCCAAAACCGAAGATGGCTGGGTCTGTGAAAGCATCCATGGCGCGACGGTCCTTTTTGGTAGGACGGCCTGTGCCACGCTGACGGTCGATGAATCCGCTGATGCGGCTCATTTCCAGGAGTTCATACTGCTTTGGGTCGGTGACATTCTCGTAAATCTCAGGAACGAGCTTGGCACCCACACGCTGTTCGATGCATTTCAGAACGCGGAAAGAGTAGGTGATGGGCGGTTTACGCACATGAACCACTTCGCCCACCTTCAGCGGACGGGAGGGTTTCACATTGGCATTGTTCACCACAACGCGCCCGTTCTTACAGGCATCTGCGGCAATGCTGCGTGTTTTGAAGATACGTGCAGCCCATAGCCATTTGTCTATTCTCGCGGTTTCAGTCATGTGCTTGTTCTTTTGCCTTTTTGCCTTTATTGTTGTACTGATTCATCGTAATGTCGATGCCTGCCAGTACAAAACTCTTGATGACCTCAACGGCTGTGTCAATAGCAGGCTGAAGGATTTGTTTCTCTTCGTCACTGTATTTTCCCAACACCCAGTCAATCTGTCCGCCTTGTCTGAACTCATTGCCGATACCCATACGCAGGCGGGCATACTGTTGTCCGATGAGCTGTTGGATATGCCCCAAGCCATTATGGCCGCCGTTAGAACCGTTGGCTTTCAGACGGAAAGTTCCCAAAGGCAGTGCCAGCTCGTCGACGACCACCAGCAGACGTTTCTGGTCGATGTTCTCTTTCTGCATCCAATAGCGCACGGCGTTTCCGCTCAGGTTCATAAACGTGGTGGGCTTCAGCAGAATCATCTTGCGGCCTCTCAATGTCGTTTCGGCCACAAAACCGTATCGTTTGTCTTCGAAAACAATATTGGACGCCTTAGCAAGGGCGTCCAATACCATAAAACCTGTGTTGTGGCGGGTGCCCTCGTATTCAGCACCGGGGTTCCCCAAGCCCACAATCAGATATTTGTCCATCTGAATTTCTGTCTTTTTGAAGAAGCGGAGCAGATTACTCAGCAGCCTCCTCATTCTCACTAGCCTGAGCGGCAGCGTTGGACTTACGGGTAGCCTTGATGGTGCAAACCACAACTTCCTTGCTGGTTACCATCTCCAGACCCTCGAACTGCAGATCACCTACCTTGATGCTCTTGCCGATGGTCAGGTTGGTCACGTCGATATCCAGTACTTCAGGAATATCAGTGTACTTAGCACGAACGTTCACCTTGCGGACGATGAGGCTCAGACGACCACCGTCGCGAACACCCTGTGCCAGACCATTGAGCTTCACGGGAACACCCATCACGATAGGCTTCTCCTCGTTCACCTCATAGAAGTCAACGTGAAGCAGAGCGTCGGTTGTGGGATGGAACTGCAACTCCTTGATGATGGCATTCTTCACCTCACCGTCGAGGTTAATGTTCACCATGTAGATGTTGGGAGTGTAGACCAACTTGCGGAGTTCAGACATAGGGCATGTGAAAGCCACTGCCTCGGGCAGACCGTTCTCACCACGCTTCTCACCATAGAGGTTGCAGGGGATAAGTCCTTCTTTACGTACTAATTTGGAAGCCTTCTTGCCAAGGTCGCTTCTCTTCTGACCTGAAACATTAATCTCTAACATAATGTGTTACTCTAAAATTAAGTTGTTAAATGATTTAAACTGCTTGCTTAATTTACCATCACACTTTTTGAGTGCTTTTGGAAAAGCGGTGCAAAGGTAGTACATTTTGAACGAATAAAAAAATAAAAGAATAAAAAAATGAAAAATATAAGGTTTTTTCTTGCGTGATATACATATTTTATGTAATTTTGCATCGTTAATAGATTAGCGAATGTATAAAAACACAAATTAGATGATTAATAGAGAACTGATTCGAATAAAGATTGTCCAGTTAACCTACGCATACTATCAAAACGGAAATCGGAATATGGACAATGCCGAAAAGGAGTTGCTTTTCAGCCTCTCCAAGGCATACGACTTGTATAATTATCTCCTGGCCCTTATTGTTGCTGTGACGCGCGAGGCCCGTCACCGTGTGGAGGTGGGAACCGCCCGCGTAAAGCGTGAGGGTGGTGAGATGCCGTCTTCCAAGTTTGCTGATAATAAATTTGCCCTCCAGTTGGAAGAGAACAAGCAACTCTGCGACTTTGTAGAAGCTCAGAAACAGACTTGGGAGGATGACATAGAGTTTGTACGTAAATTGCTTGATCAGATTGAACAGAGCCAGATTTATCAGGATTACATGGCTTCCGAGGAGGATTCCTATGATGCCGACCGTGAGTTGTGGCGCAAGATCTACAAGGTTCTCATTATGGACAATGGCGACCTTGATGCCCTCCTCGAAGAGAAATCACTCTATTGGAACGACGATAAGGAGACTGTTGACACCTTCGTGGTGAAGACCATCAAGCGCTTTGATCCCAGAAACCAGAAAAACCAGGAGTTGCTTCCTGAATACAAGGATATCGAAGACAAGGAGTTCGCACAGAAACTTTTCCGTGCAACCATCCTCAATGGTGACCAGTATCAGCGCTATATGAGCGAGACTTCGCGTAACTGGGACTTCTCACGCCTAGCCTATATGGATGTGGTGATCATGCAGATTGCCATTGCCGAGATGCTTACCTTCCCGGGTATTCCCGTTTCTGTAACCATCAACGAGTATGTGGAACTGGCAAAACTGTATAGCACGCCCAAGAGTGCCGGCTATATCAACGGTATGCTTGATGCCATTGCCCGCTATCTCAATGGGACGGGTAAGATGCTGAAGCCAGTGCCTGAACGTCATACGCGCTTTGAGCACCATTAAAAAATTAAGATTTAGAATTAAGAATTAGATAGACAATGACAACATTATTCTTAGCAGCCCAGGCCGCACAAGGTGGTGGCGGAGGCATGAGTTTCCTGATTATGATGGTGGCTATCTTCGCCATCATGTGGTTCTTCATGATTCATCCTCAGCAGAAAAAGCAGAAGGAAATCCGCAATTTCCAGAACTCGCTGACTGAAGGAACAAAAGTAATTACCGGTGGTGGTATTTATGGAACCGTGAAGCGCATCAACATGCAGGACAACACCATCGAGGTGGAGATTGCCCGTGGTGTGATTATTACCGTAGATCGTGGTTATGTCTTTGCTGATGCCTCCGGCATGCAGCAGGCACAGGCTAAATAAATGGGCAGACGCGGGGTACGCATATTCAGCATAGTCAGGAACTTCTTGTCCTCCATCGTGAACAAGGAGTTTCTGATTTTTTTGTTCTTTCTCATCGTAAGCGGCCTCTTCTGGCTCGTGATAACGATGACAGAGACTTATGAGCGTGAATTTTCCGTCCCTCTGCGATTGGTGAATGTGCCCAAGGATGTAGTGGTAACCAGTGAAGTGGACGACACGATAAAGGTTGCTGTCCGTGACAAGGGCTATATTCTCTTGGCCTATAAATACAACTTAACCTCCAAACCAATATCCATCGACTATCGCCATTACGCCCAAAAAGACGAAAAAGGGACCGTGAGCACCAGCGAGTTGCAGAAGCTGATTTATCAGCAAATGTACAAGCCTTCGCGAATCATTGGGATGAAGCCCGACCGTTTGGTCTTCTATTATACTCGCGGCAAGAGCAAGACGGTTCCTTTGCGGCTGAACGGAAAGATTGTGACCGGACAGAGTCACTATGTCTCCAAGATTGTCTTTTCTCCAGAGCGGGTAGATGTCTATGCCCGAAAGTCACTGCTCGACAGCATTCATTATGCCTTTACGGAGAATATGATCATCAGCAATCTGACAGACACCGTTGTCAAGACTGTGGACTTGAAGAAGATTCCCGGCGCGAAGTTCGTGCCTTCGGAGGTAAAGGTGACCATCTATCCCGATATCCTGACAGAGGCTAATGTGGAGGTTCCCATCACAGCCGTTAATATGCCGGCGGGAAAGACGTTACGCACCTTCCCTTCGCGTGTAAAAGTACTTTTCGTGACGGGTGTCGGAAATGTACGCAATATCTCCGCCAGTCAGTTCCGGGTGGAAGCCGACTATCAGGATATTGAGGCTCATCCCTCAGAGAAATGTTCGCTCTCCATAGTTGGGACGCCTCAGGGCGTACGTAATCCCCACCTTGAAATTTCAGAGGTGGACTATCTGATAGAGACTCAATGAAGATAGCCGTCACAGGTGGTATCGGCAGCGGCAAAAGTTTCGTGTGCCGTCAACTTGCCGAACGGGGTATCCGCGTCTATGACTGTGATGCGGCAGCCAAGCGGTTGATGCGTTCTTCCGCTGTGCTTCAAGAAAAACTGAAGGAACTCGTGGGCGCTGAAGTCTACCACGACGGGCAGTTGGTGAAACCGGTAATGGCTGCATTTCTCCTGGCTTCCGATGAGAACCAAAAGGCCGTAAACAGTATTGTGCATCCTGCAGTTGCCGAGGATTTCAATTCGTCAGGCTATGACTGGATGGAATGTGCCATACTCTTTGAGAGTGGTTTTGACCACTTGGTTGATTGTGTCATCTGTGTGACGGCTCCGGAAGAAGTGCGCATTCAGCGAGTGATGAGTCGCGACGGCCTTTCCCGTGAGCGAGCACTTGAATGGCTGGCCAAGCAGTTCCCTCAGGAAGAAGTGCTTCGCCGAAGTGATTATGAGATTGTAAACGATGGACAAAGCGACATCGGCCAACAAATAGATACTATTATTCAACAAATAAACAACAAAAAGAAAATGCAACAGACAATTCTTTCCATTGCAGGAAAACCAGGCCTCTATAAACTTGTTTCAAGAGGTAAGATGAACCTCATTGTTGAGGCTTTGGACGAAACTCACAAGCGTATGCCCGCATTTGCCACAGACCGTGTGACTTCGCTGGCAGATATTGCCATGTACACCGATGCTGAGGATGTACCTCTGATGAACATCCTGGCCAGCATTCGTGATAAAGAAGAGGGCAAGGAAGTGTCCTTCAACTTCAAGAAGGCTTCCAGCAAGGAACTGCGCGATTATTTCGCACAGATACTTCCCGATTTTGACCGTGACCGTGTACACGATAGTGATATCAAGAAACTGTTCACGTGGTATAATATCCTCGTGAAGAATAATATCACCGATTTCGAGGAGTCTATGTCACCCACCGAGGGCGACAATGTGGATGATCGGAAATAAGTTTTAGTTTCGCGTTATATCGTGATGACGTTATAACGACCAGAAACCTGAAACTTGAAACCTGAAACCATTTATTCCATCGGGAATAATCCGTAGAGTTTGGCGTCAATCTGATCTGTGACTTTCTGAAAGTCCTGCGGATTCTCGCCAAACTTGCATGTATCCCCGTCGATAATGATCAGGTGTCCCTTGTATCCCTCAATCCATTCTTCATAGCGGTCGTTGAGTCCTTTCAGATAGTCAAGGCGGATGGTCTGCTCATAGTCACGGCCTCGTTTCTGAATCTGATTCACGAGATTCGGGATACTGCTGCGGATGTAGATCATCAGGTCGGGCAGTTTCACCAGTGAAATCATCAGGTCGAAGAGATCTGCATAATTGGCGAAGTCGCGGTCGCTCATCATTCCCTGGTCGTGCAGGTTAGGGGCGAATATTTTGGCATCTTCAAAGATGGTGCGGTCCTGGATAATCGTATCCTCACTTTTTGATATCTCCACCACCTCCTTAAAACGTTTGTTCAGGAAGTAGATCTGAAGGTTGAATGACCAGCGCGTCATGTCGGCATAGAAATCGCTCAGATAAGGATTGTTGTCTACAGGCTCGAACCTTGGAGTCCAGCCGTACCGTTTGGCAAGCATCTTGGTCAGGGTGGTCTTGCCGCTTCCGATATTTCCTGCTATTGCGATGTGCATGGGATAATATTTTTAAGTTTCAGGTTTCAGGTTTCAGGTTTCAGGTTTCAAGTTTCAGGTTTTCAAGTTTCAGAACAAGCTCGCGCGGTAGCAAATTCTTCACTCTTCACTCTTCATTCTTCACTTTCACTCTTCACTCTCAGAACAGTCCGAACAGTTGTGCATCGATGCGGTCCACGATGCTACCGAACTCCTTGGCGTTGTGCTCGAAGTCGGTTTGGTCCTTTTCAATGACCAGCACGCGTCCTTTATACCTATTAAATATAAAGTCCTCGTAACGGGTGTTCAGGTTCTCCAAATAGTCCAGTTGCATGGTCTGCTCATAGTCGCGGCCACGCTTCTGGATGTTGGCAATGAGATGGGGCACGGAAGCCCTCAGGTAGATCATCAGGTCTGGCAGACGCACAATTTGCATCATCTGCTCGAAGAGTTCCATATAGGTATCGAAGTCACGCTCGCTCAGGTTTCCCATAGCCTTGTTCGTGGCTCCGAACACATACACGCCCTCGAAAATCGTACGGTCCTGGATGACTGTATGGTCGGCCTTGTTGATGTCAAGCAAATCCTTGAACCGTTCCTTCAGGAAATACACCTCCATCGGGAACGACCATCTCGGAATATCCTTATAATAGTCCTCCAGATACGGGTTGTAATCCACCGCCTCGAATCTGGCCTCCCATCCGTAATGTTTGGCCAGCATCCGTGTGAGTGTGGATTTCCCGCTTCCTATATTTCCTGCTACAGCGATGTGCATAATATGAAGGTTTCAGGTTTCAAGTTTCAGGTTTCAGGTCTTGCTGCAATTTGCCGACAAATATAGTCATTATTTCTGAGAAATCCACATTCTTATACAAAGAAATTTTCTTGTTTAAGGGTGCAAGGGTGTCAGAACGCCGATAAACACTGGGCTTGCACCCTGTTTTATAGGGTGTCAAGGGTGACAGGAGGGTGACATAGGAGACCCACCCCGACCC
>R23__coassemble_62_pt1 | contig 74040 bp, 65 predicted proteins | sample R23__metabat2_high_PE_035 | metagenome-assembled genome bin R23
CTTTTAAAGAGAAATATGTAATAAAGAGAGAATTTATAGGGAAAGAGGTAGATAAAAAAGTAAATTTTAGACATTTAATTGGTTAGGTAATACATTTTCGGCAGTGGTTGTAGCGATACAATTACTGCTTTTTTTGTTTTTTAAGACAGCCAATTGCACGGATTACGTTATTTTTTTGTAATTTTGCGCCCTATAAAAATAATAAGGTAGAAAACATATACTAAAAATAAAGAAAATGGCCAAGAAATTTGCCGAACATGACGGCCTTAACCTGCACGCAATCAACCAGCAGGTATTGGAGCAATGGAATGCCGAGGACGTATTCCATAAGAGCATCGAGGAACGTGAGGGATGTCCTCAGTTTGTATTCTATGAGGGACCTCCCTCGGCAAACGGCCATCCTGGCATTCACCATGTGCTGGCCCGCACCATCAAGGATACCTTCAACCGTTATAAGACGATGAAGGGCTATCAGGTTCACCGTAAGGCAGGATGGGACACCCATGGACTTCCCGTCGAGCTTGGCGTGGAAAAGGAATTGGGCATCACCAAAGCCGATATCGATAACAAGGACTCGGAGAAGTACATCTCTGTGGAGGACTACAACCGCAAGTGCCGTGAGAACGTCATGATGTATACGCAGGAATGGCGCGACCTGACGGAGAAGATGGGCTATTTCGTGGATCTTGACCATCCTTATATTACCTACGACAACAAGTATATCGAGACACTCTGGTGGTTGCTAAAGCAGTTCTATCAGAAAGGTCTGCTCTATAAGGGCTATACTATCCAGCCGTATTCACCCGGTGCCGGAACGGGTTTGTCGAGTCATGAGCTGAACCAGCCGGGCTGCTACCGTGATGTGAAGGACACCACCTGTACGGCTCAGTTCAAGATTGTGGATCCGCGTCCTGAAATGAAGGAGTGGGGCACACCTGTGTTCCTGGCCTGGACCACCACCCCCTGGACATTGGCATCAAATACCGCGCTCTGCGTAGGTCCGAAGATTGACTATGTCTGTCTGCAGACGTTCAATCCCTATAACGGCGAGAAGATTTCGGCCGTGATGGCTGCTGCCTTGGTTGACAGCTACCTGAAGCCCGAGGGCGAATTTGCCGAGATGGAATTCAAGCCCGGTGACAAAGTGGTTCCCTATCGTGTTGTCGGTCAGTATAAGGGTTCCGACCTGGTGGGCATGCACTATAAGCAGCTGATGCCTTGGGTGAAACCTTGCGAGAAAGTGGATGACAATGCCGCTCCTTTCGTGAAGAAGGCTGCCAAGGAACATCCTGAGCGTATCTTCTCTGTCGGCAACGATAAGTTCGTGGAGATGGAGGAAGTGGCCTTCCGCGTGATTCCCGGTGACTATGTGACCACCGACGATGGTACGGGTATCGTGCATATCGCACCTACTTTCGGTGCCGATGACGCCAAGGTGGCCAAAGATGCCGGCATTCCCTCGCTCTTCCTCATCAACAAAGGCGGTGAAACACGCCCGATGGTTGACTTGCAGGGTAAGTATTACGTGATGGACGAGTTGGCCGAAGAGTTTGTGAAAGTCTGCGTGAACGTGGAGGCTTATGGCAAGCATGCCGGTGACTACGTGAAGAATGCATATGCACCTGAGTTCAACAAGAACGGCAAGTACGACGAGCAGGGTGCCATGAAGGCTGAAGACCTCAATATCGTGCTCTGCATGGAGATGAAGCAGGAAGGCTCCGTCTATAAGATTGAGAAGCACGTGCACAACTATCCTCACTGCTGGCGTACCGACAAACCCGTGCTCTACTATCCGCTCGACTCTTGGTTCATCCGTTCCACGGCTTGCAAGGAGCGTATGGTGGAACTCAATAAGACCATCAACTGGAAACCGGAATCAACAGGTACGGGCCGATTCGGCAATTGGCTTGAGAATTTGAACGACTGGAACCTTTCGCGTTCTCGCTTCTGGGGTACTCCGCTGCCTATCTGGCGCAATAAGGACACCCGCGAGGAAATCTGCATCGGTTCGTTGGAAGAGCTGTATGCCGAGATTGAGAAGGCCGTGAAGGCCGGGGTGATGAAGTCGAATCCTTTAGAGGAGAAAGGTTTCGTTCCTGGCGATATGAGTCAGGCGAACTATGACAGGATTGACCTGCACCGTCCGTATGTGGATGATATCGTTCTGGTGGGCGAAAGCGGAAAGCCTCTGGTTCGTGAGACCGACCTCATTGATGTGTGGTTCGATTCCGGTTCTATGCCTTATGCGCAAGTTCACTATCCGTTTGAGAACAAAGAAGCCATTGACAAGGGACTTGCTTTCCCATGCGATTTCATCAATGAAGGCGTTGATCAGACTCGCGGATGGTTCTTCACACTGCATGCCATTGCCACGATGATCTTCGATTCCGTAGCCTTCAAGAATGTGATTTCAAGCGGTCTGGTGCTCGATGCAAAGGGTATTAAGATGTCGAAGCATATCGGTAATGTAGTGAATCCTTTCTCTGAAATTGAGAAGAACGGTGCTGATGCCGTGCGCTTCTATATGCTCACCAATACCCAACCGTGGGATAACCTGAAGTATGATCCGAAGGGCGTTGAGGAAATCCGCCGTAAGTTCTTCGGCACCTTATATAATACGTATAGCTTCTTTGCCCTCTATGCCAACGTAGATGGTTTTGATACGGAATTGCCACAGGTGCCTTTCGCTGAGCGTCCTGAGATTGACAGATGGATTCTCTCATCGCTCAATACGCTTGTGAAGAACGTAGATGAGGCTTTGGCCGACTTTGAGCCAACGAAGGCTGGCCGTTACATTGACACCTTTGTCAGCGATGACCTATCCAACTGGTATGTACGTCTGAACCGTAAGCGTTTCTGGGGTAAGGAGATGTCTGCCGACAAACTTTCGGCCTATCAGACGCTCTATACTTGCCTGCTGACGGTTTCAAAACTGCTGGCTCCCTTCTCTCCGTTCTATGCCGATGAACTTTATCGCGACTTGACAGGTAGCAACACTTCTGTTCATCTGGTGAGCTTCCCCGAGGCAGATGCCAATGCTGTTGACACCGACCTCGAAGCCCGTATGGAGATGGCTCAGAAGATTACCTCTATGGTTCTTGCTCTTCGCCGTAAGGTGAACATCAAGGTTCGCCAACCTCTGCAGAAGATTATGATTCCTGCTGTTGACGCCGAGCAACAGAAGCATATCGAGGCCGTGAAAGACCTGATTATGAACGAAGTGAATGTAAAGGAACTCACGTTTGTGGAAGGTCAGGGCATTCTGGTGAAGAAGGTGAAGTGCAACTTCCGTACAATGGGTAAGAAGTTCGGAAAGTTGATGAAGGGCATTGCCGCCCAGATGACTATGCTTTCTCAGGAGCAGATAGCTCAACTTGAAAACGAAGGAAGCCTGAAGCTGGAAGTTGAAGGACAGGAAGCCGTAGTGGATGCTGCCGATGTGGAGATTATCAGCGAGGATATTCCCGGATGGCTCGTTTCCAATGAAGGCAACCTCACCGTGGCACTTGAAGTTCAGTTGAGCGACGAACTCCTCAAGGAAGGTATGGCCCGTGAACTCATCAACCGCATTCAGAATATCCGTAAGGACAGCGGTTTCGAGATTACCGACCGTATTAAGGTTACCATTGCTCCGAATGAGCAGACGGATGCCGCTATCGCCGACTATGCCGAGTACATCAAGACGCAGGTATTGGCCGATAGCATTGAGGTGGCCTATAATGATGGTCAGGAAATTGATTTTGACGATTTTAGTATTAATATTAAGGTGGTGAAGTCATAAATTGACTTTGCCTCCTTATAATCCTAAACCTATAATTAATATGGCAGAAAAGACACGCTACAGCGACGAAGAACTCCAGGAGTTCAAGGAAATCATCGATGAAAAGATGGCAGTTGCAAAGCACGACTATCAGCAGATGATGCGCACACTGATGAATGCTGATGGTAATGATGTGGATGACACTTCACCCACCTATAAGGTGCTGGAAGAGGGTAGTGCCACGCAGACGAAAGAAGAACTGATGACGCAGGCTGCCCGATTGCAGAAGTTTATTCAGGGACTCGAGGCTGCCCTTGTACGCATCCAGAACAAAACTTACGGTATAGACCGTATTACAGGCGAGCTGATACCAAAGGAAAGGCTTCGTGCCGTACCTCATGCTACGCTGAGTGTTCAAAGCAAAATGAATGGCAAACACTAAGAAATCACGCGGTCTTATTGCCGCTATCCTCATTCTGGCATTATTGGTCATTGATCAGGTCATCAAGATTTGGGTCAAGACCAATATGCCGCTTTATGACACCATAGAGATTACCTCGTGGTTCAAAATCCATTACATTGAGAATAATGGAATGGCTTTCGGTATGACCTTTGTCAACAAGTTGGTACTCAGTCTGTTCCGAATAGCCGCTATAGCATTGCTTTGCTATTATATTTCGCTGCTTGTGCGCCGAGGATGCCGTTTGGGCTATCTGATTTGTGTGGCTGTTGTCACCGCGGGTGCTGCAGGAAATATTTTTGACTCTATGTTTTACGGGCTCATATTCAGCGGGTCTTCACCTTACTATGTAAGTTATTTCGTACCTTTTGGAGACGGCTATGCTCCATTCTTGATGGGCAAGGTCGTCGATATGTTCTATTTCCCGCTTATAGAGAGTACTTTTCCGGATTGGCTTCCTATTTGGGGCGGCGAGGATTATATATTCTTCTCTCCGGTCTTCAACTTTGCTGACGCCTGCGTGTCAGTAGGAGTGGTTGCTGTCCTCATCTTTTATCAGAAAGAGTTGACGGAACTTTTCAAAGATGAAAAACCTAAGGAGGAGTCAGTTCCTGCTGAAAATGATTTAAACGAGTAACACCATGCACCGCTTTTTTCATTTCTCTTTTCTATTAGCTATTGCCTTCATCGTTGCCTCTGGTTTTTGCAGCTGTGGTGATTCCATACCCAGCGAGTATCTCCAACCTAAAGAACTGGAGGAGGTGCTTTATGATTATCATGTGGCCCTTGGAATGCTTTATGGTGATATGCTGAATGATGAAAACAGGGCTTATAATGAGCGTTTGTATAAGTTGGCAGTCCTGAAGAAGCATAACGTAAGTGAGGAGAAATTTGAAAAGTCAATGGTCTATTACATGCGCCATGCTGAAGATCTGCAGAAGGTCTATAAATCGCTTTCCGAACGAGTGAGGGCCGAGGCCGCACAGGTGGGTGCAAGTATGAGTGCTATGAATGCCGGTGTCGTACAAGGAGATACGGCTAACGTATGGCCTCTTGAACCTGGTCTGGTTCTTATGCAACGTAAGCCGAATAATGTAATGTCCTTTGTTATAAAGGCGGATACGGCCTATCACAAAGGTGACCGTTTCAATCTTGGATTTGATACGCAATTCCTCTATCAGGAAGGCTTTAAGGATGGTATTGCCATGCTTGCCGTTCAGTATAAGAATGACAGTGTAGCAACACGTACCACCCATTTCTCCTCCAACAGCCGGTATAACCTTGAAGTTACTGACAACGATAATTTGGGCGTGAAGGAAATACGCGGTTTCTTCTATCTGAACAAAGAACAAAACGCGCAGACCACCACTACACTTAAGCTGCTTTTCATTAACCGTATCCAACTCTTGCGTATGCGTATTCATGAAGCTAAGCAGGCTGTAAAAAGTACTCCAGACAGCATTGGAAGGAATTCAGCCCAGGACGACCGTGAAAACAAGCCCCGTCATCTGAATAGGATAAATGCTGCCCCGGATGGTTCTGGTGCTCCTGTAGAAAAATTGGAAAGGTAACTGTGATGGCAAAGCGTATTAGAAAGGTGGCTGCTCATGAAGTCCATGTAGATGGTGATGTGTTGGTTCAGGCCGTAGTTGAGTTGCAGGAAGGAAATGTCGTAAATTACTATACTTTTTCTGGTGAGCTCCCTCTTACCGAATGGCTTGGAGGAATTATTGAAATTCGCTGTTCCAAAGCCTATTGGAACGGTAGGATACTTGAATAAAACCTTCTCTATTAGACCACTTACATCTAATTCATTGGTACTATTTTGCTCTATATTGTTGATATAGAGTCATATTTACGTTTTTTAACAAGGGGTTTTTCCTAAAGTATAAAACACTGTCAAAATAGTATCATTGTTTTGTTTCTTTAATTCGTATCTTTGCAGAAGATTAAGAATAACTAAATCTATATTGCCTGAATGAGACGTTTAGTATTGTTTTGTTTGAGTCTGATGGTGTATGTTACCTCAGGTGCTCAAATTCGCGGTAATTCGGTTACGGTAACGGTTACACCCGACCATAAGGATTGGAATTATCGGGTTGGGGAGCAGTGCGGATTCATCGTGAACGTGTTGCGCTCGGGAACACTTATAGATAATGTGAAAGTTGACTATGAGGCTGGTCCTGAAATGTACCCTGAAGTGAAGAAAAAAGGCGTTGTGTTGAAAGACGGCACACTGACGCTGAAGGGTAAGATGGAGAAACCGGGTTTCTATCGTGTCGATGTAAAAGCCTACGTGGATGGTAAGGAGTATAAAGGAGCCTGTAGCGCGGCTTTTTCACCGGAGAAGTTACAACCTACCACTGTTATGCCAAAGGACTTTGAGGAGTTCTGGCAGAACACTCTCAAGAATGCCCGTAAGGTGGACTTGAACCCCACAAAACGCCTTTTACCGGAGCGTTGTACCAAGGATGTGAACGTATATGAAGTTTCTTTCCAGAACATGCAGCAGAACTATCGTACTTATGGCATTCTTTGTGTGCCTGTGAAGGAAGGGAGATATCCTGCTTTGTTGAGAGTTCCAGGTGCAGGCGTGCGTCCTTATGGTGGCGATGTCTATACTGCCTCTCAAGGTGCCGTCACCTTGGAGATCGGCATTCACGGAGTGCCTGTGACGATGGAGCAGAAGGTCTATGACGATATGTTCAATGGTGCCCTGATGGGGTATTGGGAATTCAATATGGACGACCGTGACAAAAACTATTATAAGCGAGTGATAATCGGATGCATCCGTGCTCTCGACTATATAGCTGAATATACTCCATGGAATGGTAAGGAAATGGGTGTGTCTGGCTCTAGCCAGGGAGGTTTCCTCACACTTGCTACAGCCGCTCTCGACAAGCGTATCACTTACTATGCTCCGGTGCATGCCGCTCTTTGCGATCATACTGCTTCTTTGCAAGGCGTCGCATGTGGATGGCCACATTATTTCTATTGGAATAAAGGTAAAGGCCAGGAAAAACAGAATGAGGTGTCCCGCTATTACGACGGTGTGAACTTTGCTCGTCTCATAACGGATCAGCAAACAGGCTGGTTCTCGTTTGGCTATAATGATGACGTTGTGCCTCCCACAACTGCATGGGCAACCTATAACACCGTAAGGGGTCCCAAGACCATCAAACCCTATCAGGCTACCTGGCATTTCTGGTTTCAAGAGCAATGGGATGAGTGGGAAGATTGGATGCTGAAGCAGATGCATTTGAGATAATATAAAAAAAGAAAAATATGAAGAAGATTTTGGTAATGGTTTTGGTTGCAACGACGATAGTTGCTTGTGCCACGAAGAATGCTGAGCCCCAGAAGGCAGCAGCCCAGCAGTTGTTAGAACGCCTGGACTCTCTCCAGCAGAAGGGAATCATGTATGGGCATCAAGATGATCCGATGTATGGACTTACATGGGAATATGACAAAGACTCCAGCGATGTGAAGAACGTTTGTGGCAGTTATCCTGCCATCATGGGTTTTGATCTTGGTGGTATCGAGATGGGTGACAAGAAAAATTTGGACAGTGTTCCTTTCACCCGCATGAGTGAAGAGATTCAGAATCATTACCGTCGTGGAGGTATCATAACCCTGAGTTGGCATCCGCGTAATCCGGTAACCACCATCGAAGGCGGTGGCTGGGCAGGACAGAAATTTCCTGAGGGTACTGCTTGGGATGTGACAGACTCTGCCGTGGTGAAGAAAATCTTGCCCGGAGGTGAGTTCCATGAGAAGTTCGAAGGGTGGATGCAGCGCGTGTCCGACTTCCTTTCTACACTGAAAGACGACAACGGCCAGAAGATTCCTGTTATCTTCCGTCCTTGGCATGAGAATTCCGGTTCCTGGTTCTGGTGGGGTGAAAAACTCTGTACGGTGGAAGAGTATAAGGCATTATGGAATATGCTGCAAGATAAACTGAAGGCCGATGGCTATGACAACCTCGTGTGGTCTTACTCACCCGGTTGCCAGGATAATCTGACGGCAGAACGTCTGCTTGAGCGTTACCCGGGCGACGACCGTGTGGACATGCTCGGACTTGATGGCTATCAGTGGAAGCCAGAGGAGAAAGATGCCTTTATTAATCGTACAAAGCAGAATCTGCAGGTGCTCTGTGAAGTTGCAAAGGTACACAACCTGATTCCAGCCTTGACGGAGACAGGTATGAAGAACATGACAGAGCCTACATGGTGGACGTCAACACTTTTACCAGCCGTGAAGGATTTCCCCATTAGTTATCTGCTCACATGGCGTAACTATAAGGAAGAGTGGTTCGGACCTTCCACCTCGAAGCCTGATGCCAAGTATTTCGTAGACTTCTATAAGGACGAGAAAACATTATTCCTAGACGATATAAAATAAATTGACATGAGTGATTTTAAAGCAAAAGTGGCAGCCCTGCGTGCACACCATGAGGAGCTGCTGACTAAGAAAAACGAACCACTGGAATGGGGGAACGGTATCTATACAAAGTATGCCAACCCTATTCTCACCGCTGAGCATACGCCGCTGGAATGGCGCTATGACTTCAACGAGAAAGACAATCCTTATCTGATGCAGCGCATCATGATGAATGCAACGCTGAATTCCGGCGCCATCAAGTGGCAGGGCAAATACTTGCTTGTCGTGCGCGTGGAAGGAGCTGACCGCAAGAGCTTCTTTGCCGTGGCGGAGAGTCCCAACGGCATCGATAACTTCCGCTTCTGGGACGAACCGATCACGATGCCCGACGACGTGATTCCTGCAACCAACATCTACGATATGCGACTGACAGCCCATGAAGACGGGTGGATTTACGGTATCTTCTGTGCGGAGCGTCATGATGACAGCCAGCCTGGTGATCTTAGTGCAGCCACGGCTACTGCTGCCATAGCACGCACGAAGGACTTGGTAAAATGGGAGCGTCTGCCAGACCTGAAGACCAAGAGCCAGCAGCGCAATGTAGTGCTTCATCCGGAATTCGTCGATGGAAAGTATGCCCTCTATACCCGCCCTCAGGATGGATTCATCGATACGGGTAGCGGTGGCGGTATTGGCTGGGCGCTTGTTGATGACATTACCAACGCCGAAGTGAAAGAAGAGAAGATTATCAATGCCCGCCACTATCACACCATTATGGAGGTTAAGAACGGCGAGGGCCCGCATCCTATAAAGACTCCCAAGGGCTGGCTCCATCTGGCTCATGGCGTTCGTGGATGTGCCTCAGGCCTGCGCTATGTGCTGTATATGTACATGACAGCACTCGATGATCCTACACGGGTGATAGCACAGCCGGGCGGCTATTTCCTCGTTCCAGAGGGATGGGAGTATATCGGTGATGTGATGAATGTGGCTTTTGCCAATGGATGGATTGCAGACGAGGATGGCCGGGTATTGATTTACTATGCCTCTTCCGATACGCGCATGCATGTGGCAGTCTCCACCATCGACAAACTCATCGACTACTGCATGAATACGCCAGAGGACGGCTTCACCACATCGGCTTCTGTAGAAACCATCAAGGCTTTGGTACGCAAGAATAAGAACCAGTAATTCAAAATATTATTTGTATTTTTGCGTTATAATAAAGTTAAGTTTATCAAGCCTTGAAATCTCAGTAAAATATAAAAGTAATTTATGGCAAGTTTAAAAGAGAAAATCGGCTATGCGCTCGGTGATGCGGCTGCCGGTGGTATTACTTGGAAGGTGATGTCGATTGCTTTCCCGCTATTCTTCACCAATGTCTTCGGATTGACTGTGGCTGACACGGCTACGCTGATGCTCATAGCGCGTATGTTTGATGTGGTTACCGACCCGCTGATGGGTTCTTTGGCTGACCGCACCCAGAGTCGTTGGGGCACCTATCGGCCTTGGCTTATCTTCGGAGCCGTGCCCTTGGGCGTGATTTTCGCCCTGTTGCTCTATACGCCCGACTTTGGTCCCGTTGGTAAGCGAATCTACGCCTACACGCTTTACCTTCTCATGATGGCTTGCTATACCGCGGTTAATGTGCCTTACGGTTCGTTGCTTGGCGTGATGACTGAAGATGACAATGAGAAGAACCAGTTCTCTTCGTTCCGAATGGTAGGTGCCTACGCCATGGGCTTCATTACCTTGCTTTCGTTCCCATATTTGCAGAAGATGGTGGGCGGAACGCCTGCTCATCAGTATGCCGTGCTGGGTGCTTGCCTCGGTGGTTTGGCTACGATCATGACGCTGGCTTGCGGCCTGCTTACGAAAGAACGTCTGAAGCCCGTACGTGCCGAGAAGTTCTCCTTCAAGCCCTTTGCCGACCTGTTTAAGAACAAGCCTTGGATTTACCTGACGCTCATCGGTATCTGTACGAACTTCTTCAACGGCTTCCGCTATGCCGTGGCCGGTTATCTGATGGAGTACTGCCTGCATGGTGATGTCACGGTTTCAGGTCTGATTATCAACTACACGGTATTCATGACCTTTGGTGAGGTGACCTGTATGATTTTCGGCGGTCTGTCTCCGAAGTTCACCCAGTGGATGGGCAGCAAGAAGAAAGCCTTTGTCGTGGCAGGCATCATCTGTATGGTGTTCTCCATTGCCTTCTTCTTCGTGCCGATGGATCCTGCTTATATCTGGGTGCTTGTCGCCTTGGTAGTGCTCACTTCGGTGGGCGTGGGCCTCTATTCTCCGCTTTTGTGGTCGATGTATGCCGATGTGGCTGACTATGCCACGGAGAAGAACGGAACTTCATCCACAGGCCTTATTTTCTCTTCAGGTACGATGGCCCAGAAGTTCGGAACGGCTATCTCAGGTTCGCTCGTGGCCTTGCTGCTTGGTTTTGCCGGATTCTATTCCGGAACTGATGCCAACGGCCAGACGGTGGTCAACATCACCAATATGGAGGCTGTCCGTGAAATGACCTGGGCTTTGTTCTCCATCTTCCCGGCAGTCATCATCGTTATTATGATCTGGTTGCTTTACAAGTATCCGATAAAGAAGTAAATAACCTAAATAAGTCCCCTCCCTGGAGGGGCTTTTTTATCATTTATGAAAGAAGAAGTTAAAACGTTGAAAGCGGAAGTCAGGGATGTCTTGGAAAACAACATCCTGAATTTCTGGCTTGACAAGATGGTTGATGAGGAGAACGGCGGTTTCTACGGACAGATGACCGGCGAGGGTGAGATTGTGAAGACGGCCGACAAGGGCGGCATCTTGAATGCCCGTATCCTATGGTCTTTCTCTGCTGCCTATCGGGTGCTCCATAAGCAGGAATATCTGGAGGCTGCCACTCGTGCCAAAGACTATATCATCAATCATTTCATCGACAAGGAGTATGGCGGCACCTATTGGAGTCTTGACTATAAAGGCCAGCCCCGCGACACCAAGAAGCAGTTCTATGCCATCGGCTTCACCATCTACGGACTTTCTGAATATGCACGTGCCACGGGTGACCGCGAGGCGCTCGATTATGCCATCTCGCTCTACGAATGCATAGAAGAACATTCGCTCGACCGTGAATACAACGGCTACATCGAAGCTTGTACCCGTGAATGGGGAGAGATAGCCGACATGCGACTATCCGAATTGGACGCCAATTATCCAAAGTCGCAGAATACGCACCTCCACATCATCGAGCCTTACACCAATCTCTACCGTTGCATCAAGGAGCTCAAGGCGGCCGAAAGTTGCAACTACGTGCCCGCCATCGGCTCGGTGCTTCCCATCGGTATCACGGTTCCCGATGAATTTGTTGTCAGGCTCGAATCATCCCTCCGCAACCTTATCACGATCTTCACCGATAAGATCCTGAATCCTGAGACTCACCATCTCGATCTCTTCTTCGATATGGACTGGACGCGTCAGGCCGGACGCTTGGAGAGTTACGGACATGATATAGAATGTTCGTGGCTGATGCACGAGGCCGCCCTCGTATTGGGCGACGAAACGGTTCTCCGCAAGGTGGAGAATATCGTGCAGATGGTGGCTAAGGCTTCCGAAAAAGGGCTCAATGAAGACGGATCTATGGTTCACGAAGCCAACCTCGATACAGGCTATGTGGATACTGATCGCCACTGGTGGGTGCAGGCCGAGAACGTAGTGGGATGGATCAACATCTGGCAGTATTTCGGTGATGAGTCTGCCTTGCAGAAAGCTCTCCGTTGCTGGCAGTATATCAAGGACAACCTTATTGACCGTGAAGGGGGAGAGTGGTGGTGGAGCCGTGATCCCGAACGGAACATTAACCGCAAAGACGATAAGGCCGGCTTCTGGAAATGTCCTTATCATAACAGCCGGATGTGTTTGGAATTGATGGAGCGCGATTTCTAAACAACAAATGGAAACGATGCTTCCACTTGTTGGAAACACCGTTTCTAATGGTTGGAAGTATTACTTCTAATGATTAGAAGTATTATTTCTAATGGTTAAAAGTATTACTTTTGTTGCTGAAAACAAAGACTGTTTTAATGGCCGTCAACGCTTGGGTTAGCGCTGGCGGTCATTTAGGTTCTTGATGTTATAGATCTTAAACCAGGCACTCTTGGGATCGCTACGATAGACGGAAGCCATCGGAACATAGAAAATGCCTTGTCGTTGCGTGGCCTTTCCGAAAGAGCTCTTCTTGATTTTCACCGGTTTTCCAGCACGAATGATGACCGTCATGAGCGAATGGCAGTTGTTGAAGGCATCGCCGTCTATCTCCTCAACGCTGCTTGGGATATCAATCATGGCCAAAGAGCTGCAACCGTTGAAAGCGTCGGAATTGATGTCCTTGACAGAGTAGGGGATTTCAATCTCGGGAAGCGCCGAACAATTCTTGAACGCCTTTGAAGGAATTGATTTAATACCGTTGGGTATATTGACGATTCTCAGGTTGTTACAGTTCTCAAACACGCTGCTGCCCAAAGAGCGAACGCTGTTAGGGATGAAGATGCTGTCGAGACTTGCACACCCCTTGAAGGCATCGTGGTCAATACCCTTGATGGAGTTGGTGATGTTCACGTCCTTCAAGCTGGTACATCCTTCGAAGATACTGTTGGCGATGTTGTCCATGCTGGTGGTGAAGGAGAAACTGCGGAGTGATGTGCAGTTCTTGAAAGCCACCCATCCGATAGCCTTCACGCTGTTGGGAATATCAATCTCCTCGAGTGAAGAACAGTCTTGGAAACAGGAGTAGCCGATCTTCTCCAGGCCTACGGGGAGATTTACATTCTTCAGACTTGAGCAGCCCAGGAAAAGATTGTAGGGGAGCGAGGTGACACCTGTAGGAATCGTGATTTCCTCCAGGGCGGTACACTTCTTGAAGGCACCTTGTTCGATGCTGGTGATGCCATCGGGCAGATTGATAACCTTCAGATTGCTGCATCCTGCAAAGGTGCTGCTCTCTATTTTCCTGATGGAGGCAGGAATGGTGATTTCCTCGATGCTGGTGCAGTCTTCAAAAGCACTTGAGCCAATTTCCGTGATGCCGTTTGGAAGGGTGATGGCCGTCACCGATGAACAACCCTTGAACGCCCCGCCATCGATTTCCTCCACGAAATAGACCACGCTGTCAACGGTTATTTTCTCGGGAATGACAATCTCACCATTGTAGATGCCTTTGCCGGCAATCACTCTGGCCTCTTGTTTTTTGGCGTCGAGCTTGTAGTTGATACCGTCCACGTTGGTAGTGGGCGATTTTTTCAGAATGTCACCAACTGGCTGTAGAGAACTGGCCGAAATGTTAGTTGTTGAGGCTAATGCGAAAGCGAACAACACGGTTTTTAAAGACTTCAGTTTCATTTTGCTATTCTTTAGGTTTTTGTTTCTGTTTGCAAATATAATCAATTTTGCGAAAAGTCATAGAATAAATCAAAGAAACTTGCAAACATTTGCAAAATATTTACTAACTTTGCACCGCTTTAAGTTTTTACTGCTTGAGACAAGCGGACAAATCATAACAATTACACATATATATGTATTTCACTTTGTTAATTACCGTCATCTTGACGGCTGTAGTATTGGTAGTCGGGGCTTACGTGATTGCTAAGCTTATCGGCCCCCGTTCCTACAACAAGCTGAAAGGTGAACCATTCGAGTGCGGTATTCCCACCCGAGGTTCTTCATGGCTGCCTGTTTCGATAGGATACTACCTGTTTGCTATCCTTTTCCTCATGTTCGATGTGGAGACACTTTTCCTCTATCCTTGGGCAGTGGTGGTTAAGGAGTTTGGAACGATGGCTCTTGTGAGCATTGGTTTCTTCCTGTTAGTACTTGTATTTGGCCTGGCATACGCCTGGCGGAAAGGAGCGTTGGAATGGAAGTAAGAAAACCGAAAATCAAGGCTTTGCCCTACGAGGAGTTCAAGGACAACGAATCGTTGGAGAAGATTGTTGACGAGCTCCATGAGGGCGGCGTCAATGTGGTGATGGGTTCCCTTGATCAGATGATCAACTGGGGACGTTCCAACTCTCTGTGGTCGCTCACTTTCGCTACTTCGTGTTGCGGCATCGAGTTCATGGCCTGCGGATGTGCACGCTATGACTTCTCGCGCTTCGGCTTCGAGGTGACGCGCAACTCTCCGCGACAGGCCGACCTCATCATGTGTGCCGGCACGATTACCCACAAGATGGCTCCGGCGCTGAAGCGACTCTACGACGAGATGGCCGAGCCCAAGTATGTGGTGGCCGTGGGCGGATGCGCCATCAGCGGCGGCCCGTTCAAGTCGAGCTATCATGTGGTGCAGGGCATCGAGGAGATTGTCCCTGTGGATGTGTTCATTCCCGGTTGTCCTCCGCGACCCGAGGCTATTCTCTATGGCATGATGCAGTTGCAGCGCAAGGTGAAGATCGAGAAGTTCTTCGGCGGCTCCAACCACAAGCAGACCAAGGAGGAAGCCAAGTTGGGCGTATCGAACGAGGAGCTGATCTATGGCCGTGGCGGCAAGAAGCCCATCGTGGTGACCGACGTGCCCGAGGAGGCTATTGCCGAGATGAAGGCCAGTCAGATTAGTAGTCCTAGTATTCCTAGTGAAACTAGTGAACCTAGTGTTCTTAATCAAGAAGGAAAGGAGGCCGCACAATGAAACTTGAACATTTAGTATTTGATTTCGATAAGTTTGCCGCCGAGATGGCAAACCTGAAGGAGAAGAAGCACTTCGACTATCTGGTGACCATCGTGGGCGAGGACTTCGGCGAGGAAGGTCTGGGGTGCGTGTATATCCTGGAGAATACCGAGAGCCACGAGCGCTGCTCGGTGAAGCTGATTGCACGCTCACAGGTGTGTGGCGACGGCAATGCCATGAACGGCACGGGCGATACCGACGGCCAGACCATGTACTACATTCCCACGGTGAGCAACCTGTGGAAGGTAGCCGACCTGCTGGAGCGCGAGGTGTTCGACTTCCTGGGCATCGTGTTCCTGGGGCATAAGGACATGCGCCGCCTGTTCCTCCGCAACGATTTCCAGGGATGGCCCCTGCGCAAGAACTTCAAGGCTTCAGGCAAATATACGCTTGAGGACGACGTGGAGCCAGACTACGGACTGGAGTATTATATCGACGACCGCGGCGTGCTTCAGTCGAAGCAGAACCGCCTGTTCGGTCCTGACGACTATGTGATCAACATCGGTCCTCAGCACCCCAGTACCCACGGCGTGCTCCGTCTGCAGACGGTGCTCAACGGTGAGATCGTGAAGCGTGTATATCCCCATCTGGGCTATATCCACCGTGGTATTGAGAAGATGTGGGAATCTATGACTTATCCTCAGACCTTGGCTTTAACCGACCGTCTTAACTATCTCTGTGCCATGCAGCAACGCCATGCATTAGTTGGTGTGATTGAGGAGGCTATGGGCGTAGAGCTCACCGACCGTATCCATTACATCCGCACCATCATGGATGAGTTGCAACGTCTGGACAGCCACCTGCTGTTTACCTCCTGCTGCGCCCAGGACCTGGGCGCGCTGACCGCCTTCCTCTATGGAATGCGCGACCGCGAGCACGTGCTCAACGTGATGGAGGAAACCACCGGCGGCCGACTCATCCAGAACTATTATAGAATAGGTGGACTTCAGGACGACATCGACCCCAACTTCGTGAAGAACTGCAAGGACCTTGTGAAGTACCTACGTCCGATGATTCAGGAGTATATGGACGTCTTTGGCGACAACATCATCACGCACAACCGTCTGGAGCAGGTAGGCCCGATGAGTCTTGAGGACTGCATCAACTACGGTGTGACCGGTCCTGCCGGCCGTGCTGCCGGATGGAAGAACGATGTGCGCAAGAATCATCCATACGATTGCTACGACAAAGTGGAGTGGGAGCAGGTTACTGCAGACTCTTGCGACTCTATGGGCCGCTATATGGTTCACATCAACGAGATGTACCAGAGCCTCAATATCATCGAACAACTCATAGACAATATTCCTGAGGGTGACTTCTACGTGAAGCAGAAGCCTATCATCAAGGTGCCCGAGGGCCAGTGGTACTACTCCGTGGAGGGTGCTGCCGGAGAGTTCGGTGTCTATCTCGATTCTAAGGGCGACAAGAGTCCTTACCGCATGAAGATGCGCCCCATGGGCCTCTCGCTCGTCGGTGCGCTTGACCCCATGCTGCGCGGCCAGAAGATTGCCGACCTCGTTACTACGGGTGCTGCCATCGATATCGTAATTCCTGACATTGACAGATAAAGGTATGGAACATATATTTGATTTTTCTATCGTTACGAAATGGTTCGACGAGTTGCTGAGAGTCACCCTGGGTCTCAACAGTTTCTGGACCATTCTGATTGAGTGTGTGCTGGTAGGCCTGCTGATACTGACAGCCTATGCGGTCATAGCTATGGTGCTTATTTTCATGGAGCGTAAGGTTTGCGCCTACTTCCAGTGCCGTATCGGTCCGGTTCGTGTAGGACCGTGGGGATTGCTGCAGGTGGTGGCCGACGTGCTGAAGATGCTCATCAAGGAGATTTTCTTCGTGGACAAGGCCGACAAACTGCTCTATGCCATTGCGCCTTTCCTTGTGATTATCGGTTCGGTGGGTGCTTTCTGCTTCCTGCCCTGGAACCGTGGTGCTGAGATTCTCGATTTCAACGTGGGTATCTTCCTGCTGACAGCTATCTCATCGATAGGCGTCGTGGGAATCTTCCTCGCTGGTTGGGCTTCCAACAATAAGTATTCTGTGGTTTCGGCCATGCGTGCCGCCGTGCAGATGATTTCCTATGAGATGTCGCTCTGCCTCTGCCTGATTACCGCTGTCATCTTTACCGGCACTATGCAGGTGAGTGGTATCGTGGAGAGTCAGACTGGTCCAGGAGGGTGGCTTTTCTTCCGCGGCCATATTCCCGCCATCATCGCCTTCGTGGTGTTCATTATTGCCGGTAATGCCGAGGCCAACCGTGGCCCGTTCGATATGGCTGAGGCCGAGAGTGAGCTGACCGCTGGTCACCACACGGAGTATAGCGGTATGGGCTTCGGTTACTTCTATCTGGCAGAGTTCCTCAACATGTTCATCATTGCTGGCATTGCCGCTATGGTGTTCTTTGGCGGATGGGCTCCCGCTCAGATAGGCGTTGAGGGCTTTGATACCGTGATGCAATACATTCCCGGTATCGTATGGTTTATGGGCAAGGCTTTCTTCATCGTTTGGCTGATGATGTGGATCAAGTGGACATTCCCACGTCTGCGTATTGACCAGATCCTGAAGTTAGAGTGGAAGTACCTCATGCCGCTGGCCCTGCTCAACCTTGTACTGATGACCGTAGTAGTGGCCTTTGGCCTTCATTGGTAATAGCTAGTAAACTAGGAATACTAGATAACTAGAAAAAGTATAATAGAAATGGAAGATAAAAATAAGACATATTTCAGCGAACTCGGACACGCCCTGAAGACTTTGGCTGTAGGTATGAAGACCACCATCAAGGAGTATGGCAAGGACTACTGGACCAACAAGTCAACAGAGCAATATCCCGAGAACCGCAAGACCACACTCCATGTGTCTGCCCGTCATCGCGGACGCCTCGTCTTCAAGCGCAACGAGGACGGCAGCTATAAGTGTACGGCTTGCACGCTTTGCGAGAAGTCATGCCCTAACGGCACGATTAAGATTGTCTCGCACATGGCCGAAGATCCCGAAACAGGACGCAAGAAGAAGGTGCTCGACGATTACCGTTACGACCTTGGCGACTGCATGTTCTGCCAGCTCTGCACCAATGCCTGCAACTTCGATGCCATTGAGTTTACCAACGATTTTGAGAATGCCGTCTTTGACCGCAACCAACTGGTGCTCCATCTCGACAAGGAGGTCTATCAGGGAGGTTCCCTGCCCAATCTTCTCGATGGCGGTGCTGAATGGCAGGTCGGCAAGTTTAACACCAAAACGAAATAATCAGGAATATGGCAAATACAGTTATGTTTTTTATTCTCGCCGTTGTGATCCTCGCATCAGCCGTGCTTTGTGTCACTACGAAGCGAATCATGAGAGCGGCCACCTTCCTGCTGTTCGTTCTCTTTGGCATTGCAGGACTCTATTTCCTGCTCGACTACACCTACCTGGGTGCTGCTCAGATAGCCGTCTATGCCGGTGGCGTGACGATGATTTACATCTTCGCCATCCAGCTGGTAAGCAAGCAGACCCTGCAGGGACTGGTGGAGCGTATGAAGGGTAGCCGCATCGCCTTTGGCGCCTTGGTGGCCCTTGTTGGTTTCTTCACCACGGTGGTAGTGTTCTTAAAGAATCATTTTTACAATAACTTTATGCTCACAGGTGACAAAGAAGTAGGCATGAAGGAAATCGGACATGCACTGGTAGGTGCCGACAAGTACGGCTACGTGCTGCCTTTCGAGTTCATTTCCATCTTCCTGCTGGCTTGCATCATCGGCGGCATCATGATTTCAAGAAAGGAGTAATTGCGTTATGGTACCAGTAGAATATTTCTTCGTGCTTAGTGCACTGCTGTTCTTCATCGGCGTATTCGGCTTCATCAGCCGTCGCAACCTGATTGCGATGCTCATTTCCGTGGAGTTGATTCTCAATGCCGTTGACCTGAATTTTGCGGCTATCAACCGCATTGTCTATCCTGAGGCATTGGAAGGCTTCTTCTTTACGCTGTTCTCCATCGGTGTGAGTGCCGCCGAGACAGCTGTTGCCGTGGCTATCATCATCAATGTTTACCGCAACTATCATAGTGACCAGGTGAACTCGATTGAAAACATGAAGTGGTAATCCTAATGAATTAAGAATCAAGTTAAGAATTAAGATTTATGGACTATACATATTCAATCCTGATCCTGCTCATGCCATTGATCTCGTTCCTCATTCTGGGACTTGCGGGTATGAAAATGTCGCATAAGACGGCAGGACTCATCGGCACCTGTTCATTGGGTGTGGTGACACTGGTGAGCTATCTGACAGCCTTCACCTATTTTACAGCTGATCGTCTGGCCGACGGTACGTTTGCCACGATTGTGCCCTACAATTTCACTTGGCTGCCTCTGGGCCGTCTGCATTTCGATCTCGGCATCTTGCTCGATCCTATTTCGGTGATGATGCTGGTGGTTATCTCGACGGTTTCCCTCATGGTACATATCTATTCGTTCGGCTATATGCACGGCGAGAAGGGTTTCCAGCGCTACTATGCTTTCCTGAGCCTCTTCTCGATGTCTATGCTTGGCCTGGTATTGGCCACCAACATCTTCCAGATGTATCTCTTCTGGGAGTTGGTGGGTGTGAGCTCTTATCTGCTCATCGGCTTCTACTATCCCACACATGCAGCCGTGGCTGCCTCTAAGAAGGCATTCATCGTGACGCGCTTTGCCGATATGTTCTTCCTCATCGGTATCCTCATCTTCGGTTACTATGTCCAGTCGTTCAGTTTCTCATTCGTGGGAACCGATATCGTGATGGGCAATGGAACGGAGCCTTTCATCCAGGCAAATGTGGCCAAGGCCATTGCTGCCGGCGGCTTTATCATCCCAACCGCACTGGTACTGATGTTTATCGGTGGTGCCGGTAAGAGTGCCATGTTCCCGTTGCACATCTGGCTTCCGGATGCTATGGAGGGCCCGACGCCTGTATCTGCACTCATCCATGCCGCAACGATGGTTGTAGCCGGTGTGTTCCAGATTGCCCGTATGTTCCCCTTGTGGATTCAGTACGCTCCGGGTTCGATGAGCATCATCGTGTGGGTAGGCGTCTTCACCGCTTTCTATGCCGCCGCCGTGGCTTGTGCCCAGAGCGACATCAAGCGTGTGCTGGCCTTCTCCACCATTTCTCAGATTGCCTTTATGATGGTGGCCCTGGGTGTAAGTCTGCCCGGTCATCATGGTGCCGCGCTCGACAATCATGCCCAGCTGGGCTATATGGCTGGTATGTTCCACCTGTTCACCCACGCCATGTTCAAGGCCTGCTTGTTCCTCTGTGCCGGATGTATCATCCATGCCGTTCACTCCAACGAGATGAGCGTGATGGGTGGCTTGCGCAAGTACATGCCCGTGACGCATTATACGTTCCTCATCAGTTGTCTGGCCATTGCCGGTATTCCGTTCTTCTCGGGTTTCTGCTCGAAGGATGAAATTATTACCGCCTGCTTTGAGTACAGCCCCTGGGTAGGTTGGATTATGACCGGCATCGCCGCCATGACCGCCTTCTACATGTTCCGTCTCTACTACGGCATCTTCTGGGGAACCGAGAACAAGGAAGCCCACGAGCATCACACGCCCCACGAGGCTCCTGCCACGATGACCATCCCTCTGATTGTACTCTGCTGCATCACGATGGGCGTTGGTATCTATTCCACCATTGCCGGATTTGCAGGGTGGGGTGGTAACTTCGGTGAGTTCGTAAGTGCCGCCGGAACTCCCTACACGATTCATTTCGATACACAGATAGCCATCACCTCTACGGTGATTGCCATCATTAGCATCTGTCTGGCCACCTATATATATAAAGGTGAGAGCCAGCCTATTGCCGACCGTCTCTACAAGCAATTCCCCCGTCTCCATCGTGCCGCCTACAAGCGTTTCTACATGGATGAGGTGTGGATGTATTTCACGCACAAGATTGTATTCCGCTGCTTCTCCCATCCTATTGCATGGTTCGACCGTCATGTGGTCGACGGCACGTTCAACTTCATGGCATGGGGAGCCAATGAGGCAGGCGAGAGCCTTCGTCCCTGGCAGAGCGGTGATGTGCGCCAGTATGCCGTATGGTTCCTCACCGGAACGGTGGCCCTGGCCCTGGTTTTGCTTGCGATGTAATAACGAAATGACGTAATAACGTAATAACGATATAGCGAAAATGAGTATATTAACATTATTCGTAGTATTCCCCGTCCTGATGCTGCTCGGCCTCTGGCTGGCACGCAATCTCAGTCAGGTGCGTGGCGTGATGGTGGCGGGTTCTTCCTGTTTGCTTGCCCTGTCCATCTGGCTTACCGTCTATTTCATCCAGCAGCGTTCTGCCGGCAACAATGCCGAGATGCTGCTCACTTATGCCGTAGACTGGTTCAAGCCGCTGAATATCAAATATGCCGTGGGCGTGGATGGAATCTCCGTTGTGATGCTGTTGCTTTCGAGCATCATCGTCTTCACGGGAACGTTTGCCTCCTGGCAGCTGAAGCCGCTCACGAAGGAGTATTTCCTTTGGTTCACCCTGCTTTCCACGGGTGTGTTCGGCTTCTTCATCTCCGTGGATATGTTCACCATGTTCATGTTCTATGAGGTGGCCCTCATTCCCATGTACCTGCTCATCGGCGTGTGGGGTTCGGGCAACAAAGAGTATGCGGCCATGAAACTGACGCTGATGCTCATGGGAGGCTCGGCCCTGCTCATCCTCGGTATTCTCGGCATCTATTTCTATAGCGGAGCCGACACGATGATTGTCACCGAGATTGCCGCCAAGCATAACATTCCCGTCAACATCCAGAAGATATTCTTCCCCTTCATTTTCATCGGTTTCGGTGTGCTGGGTGCTTTGTTCCCCTTCCACACTTGGTCACCCGATGGTCATGCTTCGGCCCCTACTGCCGTCTCGATGCTCCACGCCGGTGTGCTGATGAAACTCGGAGGCTACGGCTGTTTCCGTGTGGCTATGTATCTGCTTCCTGATGCAGCTCAGCAGCTGGGATGGATATTTCTTATCCTGACTACGATCTCCGTGGTTTACGGTGCGCTCAGTGCCTGTGTGCAGACCGACCTGAAGTACATCAATGCCTACTCTTCGGTATCGCATTGCGGCCTGGTGCTCTTCGCCCTGCTGATGATGACCCGCACCAGTTGTACGGGTGCTATCCTGCAGATGCTTTCCCACGGTCTGATGACGGCTCTCTTCTTCGCCCTCATCGGTATGATCTACGGACGTGCCCACACCCGTGACGTGCGCTATCTCGGCGGTTTGATGAAGATCATGCCGTTCCTTGCCTGCGGCTATGTCATTGCCGGTCTGGCCAACCTCGGTCTTCCCGGATTTTCCGGTTTCATTGCTGAGATGACCATCTTTGTAGGCTCGTTTGAGAATGCCGATGTGTTCCATCGTACGTGCACCATCATTGCTTGTACTTCCATCGTAGTGACAGCCGTCTATATCCTCCGCGTGGTGGGAAAGATACTTTTCCAGAAGGTGGACTATCCTCATTGTGACACCGTTACGCTGACCGATGCTACCTGGGACGAGCGTGTTGCGGTCATCTGCCTCATTGCCTGTGTGGCCGGTCTCGGCTGCTTCCCGCTGATGTTCAGCTACATCATCGATAGTGGCGTAGGAAGTATTTTGTCTAACATCTTAACAGCAAGTATGTAATTATGAACTACGGACAATTCTTTAATATGATTCCCGAGACCTGCCTGGTGCTGATGCTCATCATCACCTTTGTTATGGATTTCGTCCTCGGATACGACTTGAAGAAAAAGCAGCAGAACGATGATGCCGATCATCTGAACATGCTCTCTTCGGTGATGATGCTCATCCTGACCGTCATCTGCTTTACTTCGATTGCCAGCTGCAATCCTCAGATTGAGGCTTTCGGCGGAATGTATGTGGCCACCCAGGCAGCTACGGTGATGAAAACCATCCTTGCTGCCGGTACGCTCATCGTTTGCATTCAGGCCCGCCAGTGGCTTTCCCGTCCTGACACCTCGTTCAAGGCCGGCGAGTTCTACATGCTTGTAGAGAGCACCCTGCTCGGTATGTTCGTGATGATGTCTTCCGGACATTTCCTGATGTTCTTCCTCGGACTTGAGATGGCTTCCGTGCCGATGGCCTGCCTCGTAGGTCTCGACAAGTATCGCCACAACAGCGCCGAAGCCGCCGCCAAGTTCATCCTCACGGCAACGTTCTCCAGCGGTGTGATGCTCTATGGTATCTCGATGCTCTATGGTGCCGCCGGAACGCTCTATTTCGACGACTTCTCCCAGAAACTCATTCAGAGCATCCGCGTATATCCTTCAGCCCTCTCCATCGTTGGTCTGGTATTCTTTGCCAGCGGCCTGGGCTTCAAGATTTCTCTGGTGCCCTTCCATTTCTGGACGGCCGACACCTATCAGGGCGCACCTACCACCGTTACGGGCTATCTCAGCGTCATCTCAAAGGGCGCCGCAGCCTTTACGTTGTGCGTGATTCTGATGAAGGTGTTCCCCGCCATGATCGAGCATTGGGAGATGTGGCTCTACGTAGTCATCGTGCTTTCCATCACCGTTGCCAACCTCTTCGCCATCCGTCAGAGCGAACTCAAGCGATTCATGGCTTTCAGTTCTATCTCTCAGGCTGGTTACATTATGTTGGCCGTGGTGGGTAACAGCGCCTATGGCGTGGCTGCCCTCTCATACTACGTTCTCATCTATGTCGTTGCCAACATGGCCGTCTTCACGGTAATCGGTGCCGTTGAGGAAGCCAGTGGCGGACGTACCGACATGGATGCCTACAACGGATTCTATCAGACCAATCCGAAACTGTCGTTGCTGATGACCTTGGCATTGTTCTCGCTGGCAGGCATTCCGCCATTTGCCGGTATGTTCTCCAAGTTCTTCGTCTTCATGGCAGCCGCCCAGGAGGGTTCCTACGCTTCCTATTTCGTGGTATTCATCGCCTTGATCAACACCGTAGTGTCACTCTACTACTACCTGCTCATCGTGAAGGCCATGTATATCAAGGCTGAGGACAACCCCATGCCGACCTTCAAAACCACGTCGAGCACCAGACTGGCTCTTGGTCTCTGTACCGCCGGTATTCTGCTCTTCGGTATCTGCTCGTTCTTCTATGACTGGATTTTTGTGGCCGCCTAAGCCATACCAATCATAACAGTTCAAGAGCACCCGACTTCATGGTCTGGTGCTCTTGTTCTTTGAATATCTTACTTTTTTTCATTATTTAACAGGGGGAAACTGTCTGATGGCCGTATTCTAAAATATAAAAAGATACATTATTATAATTATAAGAAATGGCAAATAGATATTTATTAGGATTCGATGTGGGCAGTTCATCTGTCAAGGCATCACTCGTTGACGCAGACACCGGTGTTTGCGCCGCTACTGCTTTCTATCCTGAAAAAGAGGCTCCCATCATGGCCGTCAAGGCCGGTTGGGCAGAGCAAGACCCCCAGATGTGGTGGGACAATGCCAAGCTTTCGTTGAAGAAAATCATGGCCGATGCCGGTGCTACGGCAGACGACATCAAGGCCATCGGTATTTCCTACCAGATGCACGGTCTGGTGTGTGTCGACAAGAACCAGCAGGTGCTCCGTCCGAGTATCATCTGGTGCGACTCGCGTGCCGTGCCCTATGGTGAAAAGGCTTTCAACGACCTCGGTGCCGACCAGTGCCTCGGTCATCTGCTGAACTCTCCAGGCAACTTCACTGCCGCTAAGCTGGCATGGGTGAAGGAGAACGAGCCTGAGCTGTTCGACAAGATTGACAAGATTCTGCTCCCCGGCGACTATATAGCCATGCGTCTGAGCGGCGTGGCCAACACCACCATCAGCGGACTTTCCGAGGGTATGATGTGGGACTTCAAGGACAAGAAGCCCGCCAAGTTCTTGCTCGACTATTTCGGATTCCCCGAGAGTGTGGTAGCCGACATCGTGCCTACCTTCTCCATCCAGAGCACCGTTTGCAAGGCAGCTGCCGAGGAACTGGGCCTGAAGGAGGGAACACCTATTTCATATCGTGGCGGCGACCAGCCTAACAATGCACTTTCGCTCAACGTGTTCAACCCCGGCGAGATTGCATCTACGGCAGGCACCAGCGGCGTGGTTTACGGTGTGCTCGGCGAGGCCAACTACGACCCGAAGAGCCGCGTGAACACCTTCGCTCACGTGAACTACACCAAGGAGCTCGACCGTCTGGGCGTACTGCTCTGCATCAACGGCACGGGTATCCTAAATGCCTGGGTGCGCCGCAACGTGGCTCCCGAAGGCATTTCGTATAGCGAGATGAACGACATGATGGCCAACATCCCCATCGGTTCCGAGGGCGTGAGCATCATTCCGTTCGGAAACGGTGCCGAGCGTGTGCTCGAGAATCGCGAAATCGGCTGCAGCATCAACGGCATCAACTTCAACAAGCACTCCAAGGCTCACATCATGCGCGCTGCCCAGGAAGGCATCGTCTTCTCGTTCTGCTACGGCATGGAAGTGATGCAGCAGATGGGTATGGACATCAAGAAGATTCACGCCGGCAAGGCCAACATGTTCCTCTCCGACATCTTCCGCAACACGCTGGCCAGCGTGAGCGGAGCCACCATCGAGCTCTACGAGACCGACGGTTCGGTAGGTGCAGCCAAGGGTGCCGGTATGGGTTGTGGCATCTATAAGGACAATAACGAGGCATTTTCTACATTAAAGAAATTAGCGGTGATTGAGCCCGACGAGAAGAATGTCGCCGCCTACCAGAACGCCTACGCCGAATGGAAGGCCAACCTGGAGCAGATTATCAAAGGTTAACAATTAAGAATTTAGAGTTAAGAATTTTGATTTTTCGCCTTTGGCGATTAAGAATTAAGCATTATCAATTAAGGATTATTTATATCTAATTTTAAATCAACTATTATGGCAAAAGAGTATTTTCCACAAATTGGAAAGATTCCTTTCGAGGGAAAGGACAGTAAGAACCCGTTAGCATTCCACTACTATGATGCTGACAAGGTGGTGATGGGCAAGACCATGAAAGAGTGGCTGCGCTTCGCCATGGCTTGGTGGCACACACTCGGACAGGCTTCAGGCGACCCATTCGGAGGTCAGACCCGCAGCTACGAGTGGGACAAGGCTGACAACGCTGTTCAGCGCGCCAAGGATAAGATGGACGCAGGTTTCGAAATCATGGACAAGCTCGGCATCGAGCTGTTCTGCTTCCACGATGTTGACCTCGTAGAAGAGGGTGCAAACGTTGAGGAATATGAGGCTAACATGAAGGCTATCACCGACTACGCTCTCGAGAAGATGGCTGCATTCCCAAAGATCAAGCTGCTTTGGGGTACGGCTAACGTGTTCGGCAACAAGCGCTACATGAACGGTGCTTCTACCAACCCCGACTTCGACGTTGTGGCCCGTGCTATCGTTCAGATTAAGAACGCCATCGACGCTACCATCAAGCTCGGCGGTCAGAACTATGTATTCTGGGGTGGACGTGAGGGCTACATGAGCCTGCTCAACACCGACCAGAAGCGCGAGAAGGAGCACATGGCTCGCATGCTGACCATGGCACGCGACTATGCACGCGCTAAGGGATTCAAGGGCACGTTCCTCATCGAGCCGAAGCCCATGGAGCCCACCAAGCACCAGTACGACGTCGACACCGAGACCGTTATCGGCTTCCTGAAGGCTCACGGTCTGGAGAAGGACTTCAAGGTGAACATCGAGGTGAACCACGCCACACTGGCTGGCCACACCTTCGAGCACGAGCTCTGCTGCGCTGTTGATAACGGCATGCTCGGTTCTATCGACGCTAACCGCGGTGATGCCCAGAACGGTTGGGATACCGACCAGTTCCCCATCGACAACTACGAGCTGACTCAGGCCATGCTGCAGATCATCCGCAACGGTGGTCTTGGCAATGGCGGTACCAACTTCGACGCCAAGATGCGCCGTAACTCAACTGATCCTGAGGATGTATTCATCGCTCACATCAGCGGTATGGACGCTATGGCACGCGCTCTCGAGAACGCTGCTGCCATCATCGAGGACGGCACCATCTGCAACATGGTGAAGGAGCGCTACGCTTCGTTCGACGCCGGCAAGGGTAAGGAGTTCGAAGAGGGCAAGATGACGCTCGAGGACGCTTACGAGTATGGTAAGAAGGTGAACGAGCCCAAGCTGACCTCTGGCAAGCAGGAGCTCTACGAGACCATCGTTGCCTGGTTTGCTAAATAAGCATTCCTAAGCTACTGATAAGCGCGAAAACGTGGAGGCCAGGCCTTGCGTTTTTGCGCTTTTTCATTTATTTTTGCTCGATTCTTTGGGAAAGTCGGAAAATATGATTATTTTTGCAGATTATAATTATTGAGTATTCATTTACTTATGGCAAACAAAAATAATCACCTCGTTATCATGGCCGGTGGCGTTGGAAGCCGCTTCTGGCCGATGAGTACCGCCGAGAAACCCAAGCAGTTTATCGACGTGCTGGGCGTTGGCCGATCGCTCCTTCAGTTGACGCTCGACCGCTTCGAAGGTATCTGCGAACCCGAAAACGTGTGGGTGGTGACCAACAAGAACTATGCCGCCATTGTGCGCGAACAGCTGCCCGAGGTTCCCGCCGAAAATATTCTCCTGGAGCCCTGCCGCCGTAGTACGGCCCCTTGTATTGCCTACGTCAGCTGGCGCATCAAGAAGAACAACCCGAAGGCCAATGTGGTGGTGACACCCAGCGACCACGTCGTAATGAACAACGAGGAGTTCCGCCGTGTGGTGAAGCAATGCATGAAGTTCACGGGCGAGACCGATGCCATCGTGACGCTGGGCATGAAGCCTACACGCCCAGAGACAGGCTACGGCTACATCCAGGCTGACCTCTCCACGAGCAGCCCGCGCAACAAGGAAATCTTCCGCGTGGATTCCTTCAAGGAGAAGCCCAGTCAGGAGAAAGCCATGGAATACATCCGCAACCGCAGCTATTTCTGGAATGCCGGCATCTTCATCTGGAGCGTCAGCACCATCGTGAATGCCTTCCGCGTGTACCAGCCTGCCATCAACCGCGTTTTCGAGAACCTGCTGCCTGTCTATGGCACGGAAAAGGAGCAGGAGGAGATAGATAAGCGCTTCCCCGAATGCGAGAGCATTTCCGTCGACTATGCCATCATGGAGAAGGCAGAGGAGATCTTCGTCTGCCCGGCCGATTTCGGTTGGAGCGACCTGGGCACTTGGGGCTCCCTGCTGATGCAGACCAAGAAAGACCTCTACGGCAACAGCATCATCGGCGAGAACGTGAATATCTACGACACCCACAACTGCATCATCCATACGCTTGGCCACAAGCGGGTAGTGGTGCAGGGCCTCGACGGCTATATCGTGGCCGAGGAAGATGGTCGACTGCTGGTTTGCAAGCTCGCTGAAGAGCAGCGCATCCGCCAGTTCTCGGGAGAGGAGTAAGGAAGTCATGGAGTGCCCTTTCAGGGCAGAAATTCTACAAATCTGATCCAAAATCAAACAACTTATTTTTGCTTAGATTTGTTAGATTTCTCGCCGTAGGCGACTCCTTATTATTTAATTAATAGAAAAAGCCCCGGACAGATTTTCCCCCTCAGGGGATAAAAGGGGGGTCATTATGGAAAAGAAAGTAGCATTAATTACTGGAATTACCGGTCAGGACGGAAGTTACCTGGCCGAGTTTTTAATACAGAAAGGATACGAGGTGCACGGACTGCTGCGCCGTTCCTCATCGTTCAATACCGCCCGCATCGAGCATCTCTATTTGGATGAATGGGTGCGCGACATGAAGAAGGCACGTCTGGTGAACCTGCATTGGGCCGACATGACCGACTCATCCTCGCTCATCCGCATCATCGGCGAGACGAAGCCCACTGAGATCTACAACCTGGCCGCACAGAGCCACGTGAAGGTTTCGTTCGATGTGCCTGAATACACGGCCGATACCGATGCCGTGGGCGTGCTCCGCTTGCTGGAGGCCGTACGCATCTGCGGTTTGGAGCATCAGTGCCGCATCTATCAGGCCAGCACCTCCGAACTCTACGGCAAGGTGCAGGAAGTGCCTCAGTCGGAAACCACGCCTTTCTATCCGCGTTCGCCCTATGCCGTGGCCAAGCTCTACGGCTTCTGGATCATGAAGAACTACCGCGAGTCGTATGGCATGTATTGCTGCAACGGCATCCTGTTCAACCACGAGAGTGAGCGCCGCGGCGAGACCTTCGTGACGCGCAAGATTACGCTCGCCGCCGCACGTATTGCCCAGGGTCAGCAGGACAAGCTCTATCTGGGTAACCTCAACGCCCTGCGCGACTGGGGTTATGCCCGCGACTACATAGAGTGCATGTGGCTCATCCTGCAGCAGCCTGAGCCCGACGATTTCGTGATTGCCACAGGCGAATACCACACCGTGCGTGAGTTCTGCACGCTGGCCTTCCATCATGTGGGCATCGAACTGGAATGGCGCGGTGACGGTCTCGACGAGCAGGGAATCGATAAAAACACAGGCAAGGTACTCGTAGAGGTAGACCCCAAGTATTTCCGTCCGGCAGAGGTGGAGCAGTTGCTCGGCGATCCCTCGAAGGCGAAGGCCAAACTGGGATGGAATCCGCGCAAAACTTCCTTCGAGGACCTCGTGAAGATCATGGTAGACCACGATATGAAAAAGGTACATAAACTCTACCTCAAATCCAAAATCGACGAATAAGATGACACTCGACAAGAATAGTAAAATATTTGTAGCGGGACACCACGGGCTTGTGGGTTCCGCTATTTGGAATAACCTGAAGGGTAGGGGATATACCAACCTCGTGGGGCGCACGCACAAGGAACTGGACTTGATGGACCCTGTGGCCGTCAGGCGTTTCTTCGATGAGGAACAGCCCGATGCAGTGGTGTTGGCAGCCGCCCATGTGGGAGGCATCATGGCCAATCTGCACTACCGTGCCGACTTCATCTATCAGAACCTGCAAATCCAGCAGAACGTGATTGGCGAGAGCTGGCGACACGGTGTGAAAAAACTGCTTTTCCTCGGTTCCACGTGCATCTATCCGCGCGAGGCACCCCAGCCGATGACCGAGGATTGTCTGCTCACTTCACCCCTGGAATACACCAACGAGCCCTACGCCATCGCCAAGATTGCGGGACTGAAAATGTGTGAAAGTTTCAACATACAATACGGCACCAACTACATCGCCGTAATGCCCACCAACCTCTATGGTCCGAACGATAATTTCCACCTGGAGAACTCGCATGTGCTGCCTGCCATGATACGCAAGATTCATCTGGCCAAATGCCTCAATGAGGGCGACTGGGAGGCCGTGCGGAAGGACATCGACTTGCGCCCTGTATCGCTCCGCGAGGGTGACCAAGTGGTGCGTATCGACGGACAGAGCAGCAAGGCAGATATCCTCCGTGTGCTGCTTCATTATGGAATCGAACCAAACGCTGTAACACTCTGGGGTACAGGACGTCCCATGCGCGAGTTTTTGTGGAGCGAAGAGATGGCCGACGCGTCCGTTCACGTCTTGTTGAACGTGGATTTCAAGGATACTTACGACCCGGGCGTGAAGAACGCCGACGGCATCACCGAGATTCGCAACTGCCACATCAACGTAGGAACGGGCAAGGAAATCAGCATCCGCGAGGTGGCCGAACTGATTCAGAAGGAAATCGGTTTCCTTGGCGAAATCCGATGGGATGCATCGAAGCCCGACGGCACGTTGAAGAAACTCACGGATGTAAAGAAACTTCACAACCTCGGATGGCATCATAAGATTGAAATCGATGAAGGCATCCACCGCCTCTACAATTGGTACAAGCAGGGCATCTGCATCAATCACTTCTAATTTTTTATGGAACACAAAGACACAAAGTCACAAAGATTTATTTAACAAAAATTCACGCAAATCCTACAAAAATATTTATGTCAGATTTTTGAAGATTTTTGTCCTTTATTTCTTTGCGTCTTCGTGTCTTTGTGTTCTATTAAAATAATCTTTACTCCAATAGTTACATTTTCCGTTTTCTGCGTTTTTATCTTTAGATAAACAATCATTAATGACAATAAAAAACAAATTATGAAGACTTATCCTAAAATTGGAATCCGCCCCACCATCGACGGTCGCCAGGGTGGTATCCGCGAGAGCCTTGAGGAGAAGACCATGAGTCTGGCCAAGGCAGTGAAAGAACTTATTGAGAAGAACCTGCGCAACGGCGACGGCTCACCCGTGGAGTGCGTCATTGCCGACACCACCATCGGCCGCGTGGCCGAGAGTGCCGCCTGTGCCGAGAAGTTCGAGCGCGAGGGCGTTGGCTCGTCCATCACCGTCACCTCCTGCTGGTGCTATGGTTCTGAGACGATGGATATGAATCCCTACTATCCGAAGGCCGTTTGGGGCTTCAACGGAACCGAGCGCCCGGGAGCCGTCTATCTGGCAGCCGTGCTGGCCGCCCATGCCCAGAAGGGATTGCCCGCCTTCGGCATCTATGGTCACGATGTGCAGGACCTGCCCGACAATACCATCCCCGCCGACGCTGCCGAGAAGATTCTCCGCTGGGCACGTGCCGCCCAGGCCGTAGCCACCATGCGCGGACAGTCGTATCTCTCGCTCGGCAACACCTGCATGGGTATCGCCGGAAGTATCGTCGATGCCGATTTCTTCCAGGAGTATTTCGGCATCCGCACCGAGTATGTTGACCTCGTGGAAATCCTCCGCCGCGTGGACTTCGGCATCTACGACCACGACGAGTTCAAGCGCGCCATGGAGTGGGTTGACAAATATTGCAAGCCCCAGGAAGGCCACGACTACAACGAAGACCGCGCCCTCTTCCCAGGCACGCCCATGACCACCTACAACGGCAAGGGCAAGGGCAAGAACCGCCAGGAGAAGGACGCCGACTGGGAGTTCACCGTGAAGTGCATGATGATCATCCGCGACCTGATGCACGGCAATCCCAAGCTGGCCGAGATGGGCTACTTCGAAGAGGCCAAGGGCCACAACGCCATCCTCGGCGGTGTGCAGGGCCAGCGCCAGTGGACCGACTACAAGCCTAACTTCGACTTCCCCGAGTCGCTGATGTGCACCTCGTTCGACTGGAACGGCATCCGCGAGGCTGACGTGCTGGCCACCGAGAACGACTCGCTCAACGGCATCTCCATGCTCTTCGGCCATCTGCTCAGCAACAAGGGCGTGATGTTCTCCGACATCCGTACCTACTGGAGTCCTGAGGCTGTGGAGCGCGTCACGGGCAAGAAGCCCGAAGGTGCTGCCGCCGGCGGATTCATCCATCTCATCAACTCAGGCGCCACCACGCTCGACGCTACCGGAGCCATGAGTGATAAGGATGGCAATCCCGTGATGAAGTGCCATTGGGAGATGACCGACGCTGACGCCGAAGCCTGTCTGAAGGCCACTTCATGGATGCCAGCCGACCGCGACTACTTCCGTGGAGGCGGCTACTCCAGCCATTTCCTCACCCGTGGCGGCATGCCCATGACCATGATGCGCGTCAACATCGTGAAGGGCCTCGGTCCTGTGCTGCAGTTGGCTGAGGGATGGACCGTGGAGCTCGATCCCGAAGTGAACGACATCCTCGACAAGCGCACCGATCCCACATGGCCCACCACATGGTTTGCCCCGCGCCTCGACCCCACGAAGGATGCCTTCAAGGACGTCTATTCCGTGATGAACAACTGGGGTGCCAATCACGGCGCCATCGCCTACGGCCACATCGGAGCCGACGTCATCACCCTCTGCTCCATGCTCCGCATCCCCGTCTGCATGCACAACATCAAGGACGAAGACATCTTCCGTCCCGCCTGCTGGAATGCCTTCGGAATGGATAAGGAAGGTGCCGACTACCGCGCCTGCCAGAACTTCGGGCCGATGTATAAGTAACCCCTCCCCCCTTCCCCTCCCGGGGGAGGGGAGATTCATTTTGCAGAGTGGGTGCGTTTCTAACAAATTAAATTATCAATTCAAACAAAACAATCGTGAGTACTGAATCTAAAAACCGTACAACCACCCCTCCCTCGGGAGGGGAAGGGGGAGGGGTTGTTCCCTCTAAATTTCTCATCCCCTTCATCCTGGTAACCCTCTGCTTCGCGCTCTGGGGCTTTGCCAACGACATCACGAACCCGATGGTGAAGGCATTCTCGAAGATTTTCCGCATGAGCGTCACCGAGGGGGCACTCGTACAGGTGGCCTTCTACGGAGGCTATTTCTGCATGGCCTTCCCCGCCGCCATGTTCATCCGCAAGTTCAGCTATAAGTCGGGTGTGCTGATGGGCCTCGGACTCTATGCCACGGGCGCGCTGCTGTTCTTCCCGGCCAAGATGGTGGGCGTCTACGGATGCTTCCTCATCGCCTATTTCATCATGACCTGCGGACTCTCGTTCCTCGAGACCTCCTGCAACCCCTACATCCTGACGATGGGCTCCGAGGAGACCTCCACGCGGCGCCTGAACATGGCCCAGTGCTTCAATCCCTGCGGCTCCATCATCGGCATGTATGTGGCCATGAACTTCATCCAGGCACGCCTCAATCCGATGTCGTCGGCCGAGCGTGCCAACCTCAGCGGAGCCGAGTTCGATGCTATGAAAGAAGCCGACCTCTCGGTGCTCATCTCGCCCTATCTGGCCATCGGACTGGTCATCGTAGCCATGTTCCTCGTCATCCTGCTCACCAAGATGCCGAAGAACGGCGACCAGAACAAGGAGATACATTTCATGCCCACGCTGAAGCGCATCTTCGCCCTGAAATACTACCGCGAGGGCGTCATTGCCCAGTTCTTCTATGTAGGTGCGCAGATCATGTGCTGGACGTTCATCATCCAGTACGGCACCCGCGTATTCATGGCCGAAGGCATGGGCGAGCAGGCCGCCGAAGTGCTCTCTCAGCGCTTCAACATTGCCGCCATGCTGCTCTTCATCTGCTCCCGTTTCGTGGCCACCTACCTGATGAAATACGTCAATCCTGCCCGTCTGCTGGCAGCCTTTGCCATCGGCGGCATGCTCTGCACGTTGGGTGTCATTCTCTTCCAGAACCGCCTCGGCATGTACTGCTTGGTGGCCGTCAGCGGCTGCATGTCGCTCATGTTCCCCACCATCTACGGCATTGCCCTGAAGGGTCTCGGTGACGATGCGAAGTTCGGCGCAGCAGGTCTCATCATGGCCATCCTCGGCGGAAGTGTATTGCCTCCGTTCCAGGCTGCCATCATCGACCAAGGCACCGTCCTCGGCGGTTTCCCTGCCACCAACGCCTCGTTCATCCTTCCCTTCATCTGCTTCGTCGTAGTCTGTGCGTATGGCATGCGGATGTATAAGGCAAGGCTGTGATTTATATGGAACACAAAGACACGAAGACACAAAGAAATAAAGAAATAAAGGACAAAAATTTTCAAAAATCTGACATAAATAATTTTGTAGGATTTGTGTGGATTTTTGTTTAAATAAAAAACTTTGTGTCTTTGTGTCTTTGTGTTGAGTTAAATAAAACCTCCCGGCCCCGATAGAAGAGGGTAGGGAGGTTTTCTTTTGTTGTAGGGCTTACGACTACATTATGCACGAGGTGACGCCGAGCGTGGTGCCGATGGCCGTCAGAATCGCTATCAGCGTCTGAATGATGAATTTCCAGGTTTCTTTCTTTTTCATGGTTGTTTAATGGAGACCCTCTCAATCCCCCTTAGAAGGGGGACTTACCGCTGAGGGCCATTTTTTAGGTTAATACTGTTTCCGATAGCTGCCGTTTCAGAGGTTCCCCTCCCTTTGGGAGGGGTTAGGGGGTGGGCTCCTCTTCCTCTTTCTCTACTGCATTCTTCTCCAGCTCCTCAATCTTGCAGAGCTTGCGGAGTTCAGCGTTGCTCCAGGTCTTCGTGTTGCGCACCAGCAGATGCACGCCCTTCACCTGTTCGCTCACCGAGGCATCCTTCACCGAGGCCACACCCTTCGAGGAGATGCCCAGCGAGATGAGTCCCAATTCACCCAGGCGCACCGACTTGCCGTCGAGGATCAGCTCCTGCAGACAGGCGAGCATGTCGATGAGCACTCCGTGGATCACGCCGCGCGAGTAGGGTGAGTTGTGGTCGGCCATGTGCTGCACGAAGTCGTCGAACGTGAGCGTTCGGTCCTGCACCGCCCTGATGTACCATTTCTTGTAGGCCCCGGGCTGATGCTCATTCTGATTCTGTACCAGACGGTACTTCAAAGTTCCCATTTTTGCCATAGTCTTTTAAGTTTAAGTTTAGTTTTTGTGTTGGCGGAGGTCAATGTCTTGAACACGAAATTCACAGATAAAAAACGCTTTACTCAACAAGTCAAAATTCACAAAATATGGCGCCGGATTTCTGTGTTTTTTGTTTTTGCCGGGAAGCATCTGCGCAAATGCTTCAGTTTTTTTTGTGGGTTCTGTGTTCGTTTCTGACCATCTCCGTTTTCGATGCAAAGATACGTCAAATCCCGCCTGTGGCCAAAAATCACCCTACCGTAACCTGTAAAAATCTGTTAACGAAATAGACTTATTCCGTTAAAAACCGTAAACAATACAGCATCACCAGCTGGCTTCCGTTGTATTGATTCTGCGCAAAAGATATTTCCGCGCGGCGCAAACCATATTTTTCCCTCCCGGAAAGCATATTCTTATGCCGTAGGTCCGTATTCTCCTCAGAACACGAACAGAAAACCGAACGAACAGTACGAACAGTTTCGTTTAGCCGATAGCGTAAGATTGATTCTATTATATAAGATTATATATTATTATAATAATATATAATCTTAAAGTTCATTCTTCCACATTAGAAGTCTTCAAATTAAAACTGTTCGAACTGTTCGTTCGTTTGCTTTGCTGTAAAAGAAGCGCTTATAACTGATTTTAACCTTCAGAACAGCCATATATCACAAAGATTTTGTAATTTTGCAAAGTAACAGATAACTGTCGCATGACAATGGAGAAAAGTGAAACGAAAGGGAAGGTGCTGAAGAAGGCCGTGGTGTGGAAAGACCTATACTTCTATCGCAAGAGCGATACCGTGTATCAGCTGACGGTGGAGTTCTGCCGCCGCTTCCTGCCGGCCTACGGCGACCGCACGGTGGACCAGATGGTGCAGGCGGCTCGCTCCGGGAAGCAGAACATCGTGGAGGGCTCGGAGGATGGACAGACCAGCTCGGAAATGGAAATCAAGTTGATGAACGTGGCCCGCGGCAGTCTGCAGGAGCTGCGCTCCGACTACCTTGACTACCTGCATACGCATCATCTGGCTGTCTGGGAGAAAGAGAATCCTCGTCAGCAGCGGCTGCGCGAGTTCTGCCACCAGCATAACGACTATGCCGACTATGAGCCGCTGATGGGAAAGATGAACGATGAGGAGATGGCCAACCTGGCGCTGACGCTCTGCCATCAGACCGACAAGATGATGTGCTCCTATATTGAGCGCCTTGAGGAGCGTTTCGTGAAGGAAGGGGGCATCAAGGAGCGGATGTACGCCGCCCGCACGGGTTACCGGCAGCAGCAGGATGATCGCCTGAAGGCCCTTGAGGCCGAGAACTCGCGGCTGAAAGCCGAAAACCTGGCGCTGAGAAAGAGGATTGAGGAATTGGAGGGGGCTAGGGGGGTCTAGGGGATTCTAGGCTATCCTAGGGAATCCTAGGCTATCCTAGGACATCCTATTGCTCCGTTCACACGTTCGTTCAATCCCTATTGTATCTCCTCCGATTGATGTCTGGGGTAATAAAATGGGGGGTGTTGCGTTATAGTAATCAGAATAATCGGATTGCACAAAACGGGCATTTTGTGCCGAAAGATAAAAAGTATTAATGCCGGAAAATAGCCGCTCATCTGCTTGCAGATTGGGCGGTTTTTTTGTACCTTTGTAGTGCGATTCGCTGATTACGGCGGGTCGCAAATTTAATGTATATATTTTAACCATTTAATACTTGGCTTATCCAACACAATGGAACTGTCAAACCCCTCCATCCCGGCAAACGCGGCCCACAGCATCAATCCTAAGGATGTTGTGGAGCAGGTGAAGTTGTTTGTGGGAGCCTACGGGCTGGATAAAGGAAAGGCAATGTTCGAGAGCGTGTCGTCGTTGATGAGCTTTCTGCCGTGGTGGGACGCCGAGGTGAAGATTCCTGTGTATACTTTTTTCAAGGATGAGCGAGAACGGCAGCAACGTGAACAAGATGAGAAGGATCTGCAGAAGGCTCGCGCAAGTGCTCCGCAGCAGCCGATTTTCATCAGTCAGCCGCAGGCCATGCAGGGCGTCACCATGCCCTTCGTTGACGGGGCTAACATCAACCAAATGAATATCATGGAGAGTGGGGCCAACGTGACCTACTCCCAGCCATCGCAAACCTAAATAAACCGAATGAACTATGAACGAAGAGACCAAACTGAAGATGATGGAGAACCTGCTGAAGAATGCCCGCGTGGGACAACTGAACATGGTGGTGGAGAGCGGGGCCACGGTGAACTACTATGAGGCCGGGGCGAAGGAGAATGACACGATGCCCACGGCTGAGCAGATGGCGAGCGCCGTGGAGACAACCCTGAAGGCGGGACTGTGGTGGGGCAACACGGCATGGAGCGTGGTGTTCCGCGTGATGCAGATGATGGGGTATAATGGTAAGATATCGCAGTTTGTGAATATGGTTGCCGAATGGCCGCTGAAGAGTGACTTCCCGTACAAGTGTAACGATGATGCCGTGAGCAAACCTCTGAGAAAAGGAACGATGACGAGAGACCTTAATCTATGGGAACAGGACGGGGCGCAGAAGAAGTTTATCGCCCTGGGTTTGGCCCTGAAAGATGCACTTCAAAAAGACTGACTTTCCGAAAAACATTCCGCACTTTCCGAAAATGTTTCCACTGCACCGACAAAACTTGCCGGTGTTTTTTTTATGCCCTAATTTTGCATCAGAAACCAATCGGGGAGAAAGGACGTCCCTCCGTCCGAGCGGTAAAAACCATTTCAAAAGTATCTTTCAATTATGGAAAAAGAATTTCAGATTTCAAAAGAGGTACAGCGGATGACTTCGCTGGAGATTGCCGAGGTGACGGGCAAGCAGCACAAAGATGTGATGAGGGCTATCCGAAACATGGAACCTGCATGGATGAAGGTTAACGGGCGCAATTTTTCGCTGGTAGATTACAAAGACAAGAAGGGGGAACTCAGGCCCTGCTACTCCCTGACGAAGACCGAGTGCCTGTATGTGGCCACGAAATTTAATGACGAGGCGCGCGCGAAGCTGGTGCTGCGATGGAAGCAGCTGGAAGAGGAACGGCAGAAAGAAGTGCGGCCGATGACGGACCTGGACATCATGTGCCGCGCCTTGCTGGTCATGAAGAGGCGCATCAGGCAGAAGGAGCAGCTGATTGCCAACCTGCAGCCGAAGGCGGACTATTGTGACAAGGTGCTCGACTCGGTGGACTGTCTGACGATGACGCAGGTGGCGAAGGGGCTGGGAATGACGGCTCACGACCTGACCTTGCGACTGCTGCAGGACGGCATCATCTACGAGCAGAGCGGTCAGTACATGCTCTATGCGCCGTATGCGCGCTGTGGGCTGGCTACCAGTCGCACGAGCACCCATCGTGACATCTTCGGCGTCGTTCACACGCATACGTATCTGGTTTGGACAGAACGCGGCAAGCAGTTCATCCATGACCGCTTCGGAAAATAATGAAACACAAAATCGCGATTAAGTGAGTACCATAAGAGCTTGCTCTTAAATGGTCGAACGTGAGCGATTTATTAAAAGACACAAAGACACGAAGGTTAAGACAAAAATCTTCAAAAATCTGACATAAATCTATTTGCGGAGAGTGTAGTTCAATTCTATCTTTTGGTCGGGCTTCGCCCTCGAAATTAAATTAAAAATTAAGTTTAAAATTAGTCCGGAATAATTCTAAATATAATTTTTAAGATAATTTCAAGCGAAGCGACCAAATAAACTCTCGCCGCGGGGTTATCAACCACCCCTGGCCCCTCCTTTCTAAGGAGGGGGAGTGAAAACATAAAACAAATCTTTGTGACTTTGTGTCTTTGTGTTCAATTAAAAAATAAAGAAACAACATTTTTAGAATTTATGGAGAAACTTGTATCAATCATTTCGCAGGGCGCACGATCGACGCGCCAGTACACAGACGGCAACGGGCAGCCGATGGCCTTCCACTATATGGACTTCGTGCTCACCGACGGCATAGACACCTTCCACGCTCAGGCTACGGGGAAACTCTCTGAAGCGTTGAAACCTCTCGACAAGAACGTTCTGCACAAAGTGCAATGTCACATCGCTCATCGCACCTTTGAACGCCAGGACGGTACTACCGGACATGAAAATCAAATCTATATCGACCGCATCGTATAAACCAATGGAGAAGCTTTGTTTTACAACAATCGGCAGGGGGCACGGCGCCCCTTGCTTCCCAGCCAGCCGCGAGGATTGGGAACGCTTGAGAAGGGAGCCCTGGCTGAAGGAGATGTGTGAGCGCATCGAGAAGGGTGAAGAAGAACTGAAGCACAAGTTGCCCGTGTGGACACCATCGTGCGCTGAGTTCAAGGACAACCACAGGGCGATTGCCGATGCCCTGAAGCCGTTGCCCCGACTGATGATGGACTTCGATGAGAAGGGACACACGGACGAAATCGTTAAATCATTGACCATTGACCATTCGCCATTGACCGTTTTGCTCATCGAGGAATCGGTGCGCCGCGGAACGCATGTGCTGGTGGAACTGCCTGAAGGGATGACGGCCGAGAAGGCCCAGCGGCTGATGGCGGAGGCTACCGGATTCGAGCCCGACAAGGCCGTGAAGGACGTGGCGCGTTGCATCTATATGGTGCCGGAGGACCATACGAGGTATATTAATGAAAGACTGTGGACAACCCCCCTCCAACTCCCCCGAGGGGGAGAGTCTGGTGGCGCAGAACAGAAAGCCTCCCCTCGGGGAGGTTTGGTGGGGGTTTCCCCTCGTACATTGTTTATCTTTGACGCGTGTATGAAGGAGGCGGAGCTTTCGCCCGAGATGCTGATCGTGAAGGGACACCGACATGAGGCGCTGAAGAGCATCCTCTCGGTGGGGGCCACGCAACTGCTGAAGAAGGAGGAGCTGATGGGCGTGCTCCAGGTGCGAATGCCCGACAACTGGCAGGACCGGAACATCCAGACGCTGGTCAACGATTTCTACGCGAAGTATCATGACGAGAGTCAGAAGATGACGGCCTTCCAGCGGAAAGTGTTGGCAAGGAGTCTGACCCCCCTCTGTCTCCCCCGAGGGGGAGAGTCTGAAGCCTCCCCTCGGGGAGGTTTGGAGGGGGTTGTTATGCCCAAACGCTTGCCTCCGCTGATTAAGTTGCTTACTTCCCGAACGCCTGATATCTATAAGCCGGCAGTGGCGCATGCGGTGTTTCCGTCGCTGGCCGCCCATCTTTGGAAGGTGCGCTTCAGGTATATCAACAACGTGGAGCACGAGGCGACTTTGATGAATGTGCTGATGGCGGGGACTGGTGCCGGTAAGGACTGCATCACCGAACCTATCAACCACATCATGGCCGACATCCGACGCCGTGACGAAGAGAACCTGGAGCGGGAAAAAGAATGGAAGAAGCAGGTCAACTCGAAGGGCGCCAACAAGGACAAGGCACAGCGCCCCGAGGGCTTGATTATCCAGGAGATTGATGCCGACGTGACCAATGCGGCCTTCGTGCAGCGCATGGCCGAGGCCGACGAGCATTTCCTCTACGTGATGCTGAACGAGATTGAGCAGTTCGACGCACTGAAGGGCAACGGCCGCGGCGGTCAGCAGTTCCAGATCATGTGTCTGGCCTTCGACCACAACCACCGCTACGGTCAGACGCGTGTGGGCGTGCAGTCGGTCACGGAGAAGGTGACCATCCGCTTCAACTGGAATGCCTCGACCACCATTGAGGGCGGTCGGCAATACTTCCGCCATGTGCTCAACAGGGGACCTATCTCGCGCATCAACTTCTGTACCATCCCCGAGCGTGAAATCGGTGCCGATATACCTGTCTATGGCATTTACGACGCGGAGTTTGATGAGCAGTTGCGCCCCTATATTGAACGTCTCACGTCGGCCCGTGGCCTGATAGATTGTCCTCAGGCATTCCGGTTGGCGAAGAAGTTGAAGGACGAATGTGCCGAATTTTCACGGCTGAGCCAGTCGAGGACCTACGAGAACCTTTCTTTCCGTGCCCTGGTCATCGCCTATCTGAAGGCCTGCGTGCTCTACGTGGCCCATGGCAACAAATGGGACAAGACGATGGAGGACTTCGTGCGTTGGTCGCTGCATTACGATCTCTGGTGCAAGATGCAGTTCTTCGGCGAGGCCATCGAGCGGGCCAACAGCGGTCAGCTGGAGTCACGTCACCGCGGTCCGCGAAACCTCCTGGAACTCTTGCCCGACGAGTTCACCCTGGAGGATGCCGTGCGGGTACGTCGCGAACAGGGCATCGGCAGTAAGGGTGTGCAGGATATGATCCGCACTTGGCGCAACCGCGGCTTCATCGAAGAGCGAACAAACGAACAGTTGAACAGTTATATAAAACTTAAATACAAAAAAGATGGAACTGATATTAAATAGGATTGCAAAGAAGAAAGGGTATACGATTGGAAGATTAAGCATAACCCCCCTCCAGCTCCCCCGAGGGGGAGAGTCGGAAGCCTCCCCTCGGGGAGGTTTGGAGGGGGTTGCTTCTCGGGGAGGTTTGGAGGGGGTTTACTTTTGCGACACCCTGGAACCTACCTGGCGCGACTACCGTCACGGAGGGCGCAAGATAAAAGGACGGTCGGCCATTCCTGAGGGACGCTACCCGGTGGTCATCACTTATTCGCCGAAGATGAAGCAATGGCTGCCGCTGCTGGTGAACGTGCCGATGTTTTCGGGCATCCGCATCCACGCGGGGAATACGGCCGAGGATACGCAGGGGTGCATCCTGGTGGGACAGAACCTGAAGAAAGGCATGGTGCTGAACTCGCGCACCTGGCTGAAGCGGCTCAAGGATAAGATCGTGGAGGCCAAGGAAAGGGGAGAGGCCGTGTGGATTACGGTTGTTTAATGCATAATGCATAATTCTTAATGCTTAATGCATAATGCATAACGATTGAGCCACTCGCTTTCTAAAACAAAAATCTTCAAAAATCTGACAAAAATCTTTCTTTTATGCTTTATCTTTGACTGCACGGAACAATTATTTTTGTTGGATTTTTGTGGATTTTTGTCCATGTCACCTCTTACTTCTTACCTCTTATCTCTTACTTCTTACTTGGTTTTGCGCTCTTTTTCGTTGCATATTGATACGGTTTTTGTGTTTTTTGTTAGCAAAATGAAATTTTATTCGTGTTTTGTTTGCGAGATATGTAATATTTTTGTACCTTCGCGCCGATAATTTTCTAATCTAAAATGAAAGCTAATGAAAAGAAATGGGATCTTTTTGGCTATTCTGCTCCTGCTGCCGCTGACGGCCCTGGGGCAGGATAAGAAGAAAACTATCGAATTGCCTGACTGGATGGCCAACATTACGGAGCGGTTTGAGTTCCACGGCTACGGGCAGGCGGGTTACACATGGAAGCAACAGGACGGAAAGCAGACGAACACGCTGGACCTGAAGCGCATGCTCTTCTGGGTGAAGGGGCGCATCACGGACAGGTGGTCGTTCATGTTCATGCACGACTTCTCGTCGGTGGTGCAGGAGTTCTATACGGACTACCGCATCACGAACAACAAGGCGCTGACGGTCCGCTTCGGACAGTTCAAGAACTCGTACACGCTGGAGAATCCGCTCTCGCCGACGAAGATGGAGCTCATCGACGTGTATTCGCAGGGCGTGACCTATCTGTCGGGCTGCGGCAGCGATCCGCTCTTCGGCGTGCAGTATGGCCGTGACCTCGGACTGATGATCTACGGTGACCTGCTGAAGAACCATCTCTACTACGAGCTGGCGGTGATGCAGGGCCAAGGCGTGAACGTGAAGGACAAGAACAACAAGAAGGACGTGATAGCCCGCGTGGACGTGCGACCGGTGGAGAATTTCCGCGTGGTGGTCACCGGCCAGTTGGGTACGGGCCATGCCGTTGCTGAATCGAAATACAATCCCGATGTGCATGTGGGCGACGACTACAAGCGCAACCGCTGGTCTGCCGGTGCCGAATGGAAGAGCCGCGTGAAGGGCGTTGACTACTGGAAGACGCGCGCTGCCAGTGTGCACGGTGAAGTGCTGGGCGGACAGGACGGCGACGTGAAAAGCTTCGGTGCCTACGTGACGGGTTGTGTGCCTGTGTGTCAGGCACTTGACGTGGTTGGCTCAGTGGATTACTTTAACTACAACACGGATGCCGACATGAAGCAGACGAACTTCACGCTGGGCGTTCAGCATTGGTTCTTCCGCACATGCCGTGCACAGGTGCAGTACACGCTGGCCAATCCCTGCAACATGGGGCAGAAGCACTACAGCCAGCTCCAGGCACAGGTGCAGGTGGCGTTCTGATTTAATGTAGAATGGAGAATGTAGAATTATGATTACTCTCATTGGCGGATTTCTGCATAGATTCCGGGCGTGCACGGTTATCATAATTCTACATTCTACATTCTCCACTTTTTAAAAATCAAAATTTTTAAAATAATATGTTTATAAAGATTCTTTTGACAGTTGTGTTCCTCGCCGTGCTGGTAGGCGTGGGACTCTATTCGCGCAAGCAGGCCTCGAGTGTTGACGGCTTCGTGCTTGGCGGTCGTGCCGTGGGCCCCTGGCTGACGGCTTTTGCTTATGGCACCAGCTATTTCTCGGCGGTGGTCTTCGTGGGCTACGCCGGACAGTTCGGTTGGAAATACGGTCTTTCGTCCACCTGGATCGGTGTGGGCAATGCCGTGATCGGTTCGCTGCTGGCATGGATTATCCTGGGACGCCGCACGAAACTGATGACGCAACATATCCAGAGCCGCACGATGCCCGATTTCTTCGGCACCCGTTTCGACTCGCAGGGACTCCGCGTGGTGGCCTCGGTCATCGCCTTCGTGTTCCTGATTCCCTATACAGCCGGTGTCTATAAGGGCATCAGCACGCTCTTTGAGATGGGCTTCGGCATTCCCTACGAATACTGCGTAATCATCATGGCCATCCTGACGGCCGTATACGTGATTCTGGGCGGTTACCGCGCCACGGCGATGAACGACTTTATCCAGGGCATCATCATGCTCTTCGGTATCGTAACCATCATTGCCGCCGTGCTGGCTCAGAAGGGCGGACTGGTGGAGGCTTTCCATCAGATGGCGCAGATGCCTTCAGATACGGATGCCTCGGTGAACGGCGGTTTTGCATCGCTCTGGGGTCCTGATCCATGGAACCTGCTGGGTGTGGTCATCCTGACTTCGCTCGGAACTTGGGGACTGCCGCAGATGGTGGGTAAGTTCTATTCCATCACCGACGAGAGCGCCATTCATCGCGGAACGGTTATCTCTACGATTTTCGCCTTCGTGGTGGCCGGCGGCTGCTACTTCCTGGGCGGTTTCGGACGTCTGTTCGGTGTGCCTCCCACGCTGCCCAACGGCCGTCTGGACTTCGATGCCATCGTGCCCGGCATGCTGGAGACACTGCCCGACATATTGATTGCCCTCGTGGTGCTGCTGGTGCTCTCGGCCTCGATGTCGACGCTGGCCTCGCTGGTGCTGACCTCTTCGAGCACGATGACGCTCGACCTGATCTACCGCGACAAGAAGTCGGAGGAAGGTGAGGTAAAGGACGGTGAGATCGACGACGAGGTGGCCGAGAAGATTGAGCGCCGCAAGGTAGTCGTGATGCGCGTGCTGATTGTGTTCTTCATCGTGATTTCGCTGATGCTGGCACTGAATCCGCCAACGTTCATTGCCCAGCTGATGGGTATCTCTTGGGGAGCCCTGGCCGGTGCGTTCCTGGCTCCGTTCATGCTCGGCCTCTACTGGAAGCGCGTGAGCACGGCCTCGGTATGGGCCTGCTTCGTCTGGGGCGTGGGCATCACGGTCATCAACATGCTGATCGGCAATCCCATCTCGCCCATCAACTGCGGTGCCATTGCGATGGTAGGCGGTTTTGTGGTGGTGGCCTTAGTGAGTATGCTCACCAAGCCCATGAACAAGAACTACGTGGAGAATATCTGGAAGTGCTACGAATGACGTAGCTGCCAGAAGGCAACGGCGGCTGCGGCTGCCACATTGAGAGAATCCACACGGTGGTGCATCGGAATGCGCACCACGTAATCAGAATCGGCGATGGTTTCCTTCGGGAGGCCATCGCCTTCCGTTCCCATGACGATGGCCAGGCGGGGCTCGCTCATGAGCTGCGGGTCGTCGATGCTGACGGAATTATCGGTGAGGGCCATGGCGGCGGTCTTGAAGCCCAGGTCGTGGAGCGAGGGCAGGGGCGCGTCGAGCCATGTCCAGGGCACGAGGAAGACGCTGCCCATGGAGACGCGTACGGCGCGGCGGTTGAGCGGGTCGCATGAGTTGCGGGTGAGCAGTACGGCGTCGATGCCCATGGCTGCCGCCGAGCGGAAGATGGCGCCGATGTTGGTGGTGTCCACCACACCGTCGATGACCACGATTCGGCTCGCTCCAGCGCAGATCTCTGCCACAGGCTTGGTCATAGGCCGGCGGAAGGCACAAAGCACGCCACGCGTAAGCAAATAGCCCGTGAGGCTGGCCAGCAGATCGCGTTCACCTGTATAGACGGGAATATCTCCGCATTGCTCAATAATATCCCGGGCGTCACCATCGATATGGCGGCGCTCGCAGAGCAGAGCCAGGGGCTCATAACCTTCGTCGAGAGCCACCTTGATGACTTTGGGGCTCTCGGCGATGAAAATACCTTTCCGGGGTTCCAGCCGGTTGCGGAGCTGGGCTTCAGTAAGTGTGCTGAAGACTTCCACGCCCGGCTGTTGCAAGGATGTTATTTCTATAATCACGTGTAGAGGAAACGTTTGATGCTCTTCTTCGGAGTCTTGGCAAACTCTTCCTCGCGGAGTTCGATGGCGGTGATCTTGCAATAGGCAGGCAGCGTCTGGTTGATTTCCACGCGGTTCTGCTCCATGATCTTCAGCAGGTCGTCATTGCTGAGTCCCATCGACTTGGCTTCATCGTAGTCGGGGAAGATGAGCGCCACGAGTTTCTCGTTGCGCTGGACGACGACGCTCTCTACGACCATGGCCATGGAGTTGAGCTTGTCCTCGATCTCCTCCGGGTAGATGTTCTGTCCGCTGGCGCCGAGGAGCATGTTTTTGGAACGTCCCTTGATGAAGACGTTGCCGTCGTAGTCCATTGTGCCGAGGTCGCCGGTGTGGTACCAGCCGTCCTTGTCGAGGGTCTGCGCGGTGGCTTCGTCGTTCTTGTAGTAGCCGAGCATCACGTTGGTGCCGCGTGCAAGGATCTCGCCTGGGATGTTGGCCGGGTTGGGGCTGTCGATCTTCACCTCCATGTTGAGGGCTGCACGTCCGCAGCTGCCCGTGGCGAAGTTCTTCCAGTCGTGATAGCAGATGATGGGTGCGCATTCGGTGGCACCGTAGCCCACGGTGTAGGGGAAGTCGATGCTCTTGAGGAACTGCTCCACCTCCTGGTTGAAGGCAGCTCCGCCGATGATGACTTCGTAGAAATTGCCTCCGAAGGCGTTGACCACCTGTTCGCAGATCTTCTCCTTGACCTTCTTGGAGATGACGGGCATGTTGAGCAGGAGGCGCATGCGGTTGTTCTGTATCTTTGGAAATACCTTTTTCTTGATGATCTTCTCGATGACCAGCGGCACGGCGATGATGATGGCTGGGCGGATGTCGGCAAAGGCCTGGGCGATGATGGCCGGTGAGGGCACGCGCGTCAGGTAGAAGATATGGCATCCGTGGAGGAATTCGAAGATGAACTCGAAGGCCATGCCGTACATGTGGGCCATGGGGAGGATGGAGAGCGTGTTGGCACCGGGCTTGATATGGTCGCGGCCGATGACCGTCATGGCAAACTCATAGTTGCTCCAGAGGGCACGGTAGGGAATCATCACACCCTTGGAGAAGCCCGTGGTGCCCGAGGTGTAGTTGATGAGGGCCAGTTCGTCGGGGCTCTGCTCGGTGTAGTAGCTGACGTGCTCCTTGCGGAAATACTTGGGGAACTTGTGGCCGTACATCTCGTTGAGGTGCTCGCGCGCGTACGTGAGTTTATCGGTACGCGAGATCACCAGGGAATAGTCGGGGATGTAGATGATGCCTTCCAGGGCGGGCATCTTGGACGGGTCGATGGTGGTAGCCACCACGTCGCCCACGAAGAGCAGTTTGGCCTCGGAGTGGTTCACGATGTTGTGAACCTGATCGGGGGTGAACTCGTGGAGGATCGGCACGGCCACGGCTCCGTAGGTGAGTGTGGCGAGGAAGGCCGTTGCCCAGTTGGCCGAGTTGCGTCCGCAGAGGGCAATCTTGTCACCCTTCACGACACCACTGTTCTCGAACATAATGTGGAGTTTCTCGATCTTGCGTGCCACATCGTGATACTGCAGGGTGGCCCCTTTATAGTCAGTCAGCGCATCCAGGTCCCAATTCTTGGTGATACACTGCTGTATGAGTTGGTTAAAACTAGGTATTTCCATATATCTTAACTTTTAACTTGGTCGGGTAAAGATGTTATTTGTAGAGATAGCGCTTGATGCTCTTCTTCGGCGTCTTCTCGAACTCCTCCTCGCGCAACTCGAAGTCCTTCACCTTGCAATAGGCGGGAAGCATCTGGTTGAGCGTGGTGATATTCTCCTTCATAATCTGCCTGAGTTCCTCTTCGTGGAAGTCCATGTTGCGGGCTTCGTCGTAGTCGGGATGGATGAGGGCCACGAGTTTCTGGTCGCGCTGCACGATGATGGATTCGCTGACGAAGGCCATCGAGTTGAGCTTGTCCTCAATCTCCTCCGGGTAGATGTTCTGGCCGTTGGCACCGAGGAGCATATTCTTGATGCGGCCCTTGATGAAGATATGGCCCTGGGGTCCCATGACGCCGAGGTCGCCGGTGTGGTACCAGCCTTCGGCGTCGATGGCTTCACGCGTGGCTTCCTCGTTCTTGTAGTAGCCGAGCATCAGGTTGGTGCCGCGGGTGACAATCTCGCCGGGCACGAGCCGGGCATCATGGCTGAGGATCTTCACTTCCATGCGGTCGACGGGGACGCCCACGGAGGTAGGCACGAAGTCCTTATGGTCGCAATAGGAGATGAGCGGCGCACACTCGGTGGTGCCATAGCCGCAGGTGATGGGGAAGCCGATGCTGATGAGGAACTGTTCCACCTCCTGGTTGAGGGCTGCACCACCCACGATGGTCTCCTTGACGTTGCCGCCGAAGGCTTCGAGCACCTGCTGGCAGATGGCCTGCTTCACCTTCTTGCTGACCACCGGCATATTGAGCAGCAGCCGGAAGGCATTGTTCTGAATCTTCGGGAACACGCGCTTGCGGATGATCTTCTCGATGACAAGCGGCACGGAGATGATGACGCTGGGCTTGACGTCCTGGAAGGCCTGTGCGATGATGGCCGGTGACGGCAGGCGCGTCAGGAAGAACAGGTGGCATCCCTGGCAGAAGCTGAAGATGAACTCGAAGGCCATGCCGTACATATGGGCCATGGGGAGGATGGAGAGCATGTTCTGGCCGGTCTTGACGTATTGCGAGAGCAGGCGGATGCAGAATTCCAGGTTGCCCCAGAGCGAGCGGTAGGGGAGCATGACGCCCTTCGAGAATCCCGTGGTGCCGCTGGTGTAGTTGATGAGTGCCAGTTCCTCGGCTGTATCCACATGGTAGTGTACATGCTCGGGACGGAAGTACTTCGGGTATTTCCTGCCATAGAGCTCATTGAGATGCTCACGTGCATAGACGAGCTTCTCCGTACGGGCTGTGAACACGGAATAGTCGGGGATGTATATGATGCCTTCAAGGGCAGGCATCTCATCGGGTTTGATAATCGTTGCCACGACATCGCCCACGAAGAGCAATTTGGCTTCGGAATGGTTTACGATGTTGTGGATCTGCTCGGCATTGAATTCGTGTTGGATGGGGACGGCTACGGCTCCGTAGGTAAGCGTTGCCAGGAAAGCTGTTGCCCAGAAAGCACTGTTGCGACCGCAAAGTGCTATTTTGTCTCCTTGCCGCACTCCGCTGTTTTCAAACAGAATGTGGAGTTTTTCTATTTTTCGAGCCACATCCTTATATTGGAGCGTGGTGCCCTGATAGTCGGTAAGGGCATCCAAATCCCAGTTTTGTATGATTGAGCGCTCAATATAAGAATTGAAACTTGGTATCTCTAGCATATATAACCTTGCACAAAAATCTAAATTTTGTGCAAAGGTATATTATTTTCTGCACATTCCAAAAAAAAATGTGCAAATTTTTAGATTGCACATTCATTTTTATTCATATCTCATCGATTTGGCCGGATGGATATGGGAAATGAGGTAGCTGGGAGCGATGAGTACGAACACGCTGACGATGAGCGTACAGACGTTGATGAGCAGGAGCATGGGAAGGTTGATCTCCACGGGTACGGTATCAACGTAATAGGTGGCCGGATCGAGTTTGATGAGTCCGGTAAATTTCTGAAGCAATGTGACGCCGATACCCAGGATGTTGCCCCAGAGCATGCCTTTGCCGATGATGAAGACGGCAAACCACAGGAAGGTGTGGCGGATGGCCTTGTTGCGCGAGCCGAGTGCCTTGAGGACACCTATCATGTTCGTGCGTTCGAGGATGATGATGAGCAGGCCGCTGATCATCGTGAAACCGGCCACGCATATCATCAGGACGAGGATAATCCATACGTTCAGGTCGAGCAGGTTGAGCCAGGAGAATATCTGGGGATTGCTTTCCTGGACGGTGGCCGAGGAGTAGGTGTGGTGGTATTTGTCTTTGGTGCGGTTTACCAGGGCGATGATGGTCTCTTCCGTCTGGTCGATTTTCTCGAAGTCGTTGACGGTGAGTTCGGCTCCGGTAGCCTGATCGGGTTCCCAGCCGTTGATCTTGACGGCCGTGTAGAGGTCGGTGAAGCAGATGACTTCGTCGTATTTCTTGAGATTGGTCTGATAGATGCCGGCAATGGTGAATTTACGTGCGCGGACATTATTATTGATGAAATAGGCGTAGACGCTCTGTCCGGCATGCAGCTGGAGCTTGTCGGCCATCAGTTTGGAGATGAGGATCTGCTGCTTCGAGGATGTTCCGCTGAAGGTGGGAATGGTACCTTCTACCAGGTACTGGTGGACGAAGGTTGTATCGAACTTTTCGTCGACGCCCTTGAACATCACGCCGAGGAAATCGTTTTCCGTCTTCAGGATGCCTTGCGTCATGGCAAACCGCTGGACGTGCTTCACTCCGTTGATCTTCCGGAGCAGGTTCACCATCGAGTCGTCCATGCAGATAGGATACTGATTGATGCCGTTGATGGTGGAGAACTCGGCTACCGTGATATGACTGCCGAAACCGATGGCCTTGTCGCGGATGGTATGCTTGAAGCCGAGCACCACGCTGACGCTGACAATCATGACCGCCAGTCCGATGGCTACCCCAATGGTGGCAATACGTATGGCCGGACGACTCACTTTCTGCTTGTCGCCCGGATCATTATAGATACGCTTTGCTATAAAGAGGGGAAAGTTCAAGGTTTCTGCGTGTTATTACAGTTCTGTCCTGCCCGGATAGCTCTCGAGCGCTTTCTTGAGGATGAAGAGTGCACGGGTGAGGTCTTCCTTCTTCAGCACGTAGGCGATACGCACCTCGTTGATGCCTGCTCCCGGAGTGGTATAGAAACCGCTGGCCGGAGCCATCATCACCGTCTCGCCCTCATAGCTGAACTTTTCCAGACACCAGCGGCAGAATTTCTCACTATCGTCGACGGGGAGCTTGGCTACCGTGTAGAAGGCACCCATCGGTATCGGGGAATAGACGCCCGGAATGCGGTTGAGTCCGTCGATGAGGCATTTGCGGCGCTCCACGTATTCGTCATACACTTCGCGGAGGTATTCTTCCGGTGTGTCGAGCGATGCCTCGGCCACGATCTGTCCGATGAGTGGGGGAGAGAGGCGGGCCTGGCAGAATTTCATCACGGCCTGGCGGATCTCCTTGTTCTTCGTAATCAGGGCACCGATTCGGATGCCGCACTCGCTATAGCGCTTCGATACGGAGTCGATGAGCACCACGTTCTGCTCGATGCCTTCCAGATGGCAGGCGGAGATATAGGGTGAACCGGTATAGATATACTCGCGATACACTTCGTCGGAGAACAGATAGAGATCGTATTTCTTCACGAGGTCGCGAATCTGGTTCATCTCGCGGCGTGTGTACAGATATCCCGTGGGGTTGTTGGGGTTGCAGATCAGGATGGCACGCGTGCGTTCGTTGATGAGTTCCTCGAACTTCTCAACCTTGGGGAGCGAGAAGCCTTCCTCAATCGTCGTGGCAATGGTGCGGATCTTGGCACCAGCCGAGATGGCAAAGGCCATATAGTTGGCGTAGGCCGGTTCCGGAACGATGATCTCGTCGCCGGGATTCAGGCACGACATGAAAGCGAAGAGCACGGCCTCGCTTCCGCCGCAGGTGATGATGATATCATCGGCAGTGACGTTGATATCGTATTTGGCATAATAGCTGACCAGTTTCTCACGGTAACTCAGATAACCCTGTGAGGGGGAATACTCGAGGATGGTGCGGTCCACGCTTTTGATGGCATCAAGCGCTACTTTGGGCGTGGGGAGGTCAGGCTGACCGATATTCAGGTGGTAAACCTTGGTTCCACGCTTCTTTGCGGCAGCTGCCAACGGAGCCAGTTTCCTGATAGGACTTTCGGGCATTTCCAATCCGCGTGTTGATATCTGTGGCATATAAAAACCTGTTAGAAATATACTATATTGATAATATTGGCTGCAAAATTAGTGATTTTTCCTGAGATAATCTCACATTTTGTAATTTAATTGAAGAAATTCCATGAAACACCGAAGCGAAGCACCCGCTGATTGGTGGGATAATGCGGTGCGAGGAAATAACTGTTGCCTGAACTGTAGTTCACGTGGCTCATCATGACGTAGAAGCGGGCCTGCTTGAGTTTCAGGTTCGCGTACACGTTCACCCAGGGGTAGTTTCCTATCTTCACATTGTTATCTCCATTGTTCTGAATGGTGTACTGTCCGATGAGCGGATTGTAGTCGGGGGCCACATATTGGGTGAACCATCGCACGTCGCCACCGAGATTTACATTCAGCACCTTGTTGATCTTGAACTTGACATAGAGGTTACTGTAGATGTTGAGTTCTGGGACGGGCAGTTCCGCATGGCTCGACTTCTGATAGGTGATCTGCGATTCCCAGTTTAAAATTCCCAGTTTCAGGGCTTGCTCAAGCTGGAGTGTGAGCAGGGCGACATTGTTGGACGACTGGTTGACGGCAAGCTCGTAGCCATAGCGTCTCTCTTGTTCTTGTGTGTAGGACTGGGTAAAATACGTGTGGTTGGTCAGATGGTCCACAGCCAGTCTGAACATCGTGCGTGTCTTCGGTATGGTAAGCCGTCCTTCGATGTGTGTATGCGTCTCCTTTTCCATATTCTTGCTGTCCCACCAGAGGAATTTGGAATGGAAATGACGCTGGTAGAAAATTGGGTTCACCCGGTGGAAGAAGGCGTTACCCGCTATCTGCACGGTGTCTCCAAAGAGCGGAATATTCACGTCGGCATGGCCGTCGACCTTCAGTTGTCCGGCATCTTCACCGACAAGCCAGGTCTCCAACGTAGCATTGTAGTGAATGAGGCTGCCCTGCGTCTTGCTGAGCTGGCCGCCTACACTGACGGTATGCTCATTGAAGGAAGTGTTGTGGCCGAGTGAGTCGGGAAGGGTGAAATGCCTGTAATCGGAGGTAATGAAGGCTTTCAGACCAGCCTTCGCCCATTTGTTGAATCCCTCCAGCAGATTGATGGCGAAAGTGTTCTTAATACGGTAGTGGCGGGTGTTGTCGTTGATGGAGTCACCCTGCACCACATCCGCTTCTTCATCGTAGAAACTGCTGTGCTTGTAATAATTCGCGGGCGTTTCGTATGCCAAGTAGACGCGGTTGGCGTAGTCATAGTTGATGGTGTGGATGAAACTCGTTACAGGCACATACTCGTTCTTCATCCATTCCGTTTCTTCAGCTTCTTCTTTCTTCTGCTGCTGGCCTTGAGCCATCAGACTGTCAAGGGCGGCCTGGCCCTCCACCTTGATGCGGCCTTCGCCTTCAACGCCGGCTTCAGCCTTTTCGGGTTCTTTGCCTACCGTCTTGGCACCGTCGGGACGGCCGCCGTAACTGACGCCCTTGCTGCGCTTGTACTCTTCCTCATCAAAGTCGATGCCGCGTTTCTCGGCTTCCTTGCGGGCTTTCTTTAGCTCTTCTTTCTCGTCTTTCTCCTTCTGGCTTTCCATGGCGAACTTCTTCGCCTTGATCTCCTCGGGCGTCATCGGAATCTTACGGTTGAAGCCGATATTGTAGCGGTGGGTGAAGAAGATGTGGTGATGGTCGTTGCGGTTCCAGTTGCTTGACAACACCGTCGGAATCTCATTGGCATCGAAGACGTCACGGTAGATTTCAGGGTGCTCAATGTAGTTATCTTGGGTGATACCGCCGTTTTCAGCCATCTTCTGATGGTTTGTGCCCATCAGTAGGTGTGCCTCATAACGGTCGCCGAGGTAGGAACCGAACAAAGTGTAGTTGAAGTGTGCCGCACTTTGGCTGTGGTAATAGCCGCGGGCATAGATATAGTTGAACTTGAATCCCAAGCCCAGCCTCTTGCCGGCATTCACGGCGAACAGTGCCTTGAGATGGTCTTCACCGTTATTCTTGTCACCACATTCCTGATAGGTCAGGTTGGTGATGGGGGATAAAGTGTTGGTGAAATGGAACTGATCAACTGGCGTGTTGAAGAAGTCGTAGGGTTGTGTGAAGAAAAACTGTTCCGTCTGAGGGCGGTCGATGAATATTCGGTTCAGACGCGGAGAGCCAAGGTTTCCAAGCGTGTTGTATTCGCCGTATTTGCCTTCGTTGAAGATGCTGTTCATATACATGTGCTGAAGGGTGTCGGGCTCGGCAGGCCTGCGGTCGCCAAACCGGCTGTCTACCGTCCATACATGGAATCCCCTCGGAGCCTCATGGTGCTCCTTGAGGGAGTCCTTTTTAAGGAGGTCTTCAGAACTGGTATAGGTGCCGTTCTCGTCTATCTGGTTGAATCCCTGAGCAAAGAACGGCAGCGCAAAAGAGGCAAAAAGCAACGATAACAGGATTTTTCTCATTTAATCAGTCTGAATACGCATTCAGCCAGTTTGAATGCCATTGAAACAAGAATGATGATGGTTCCTAAATCGCGGCCATAATAGAAATAGACAATCACACCGATGACGGCTCCCAGCATAAAGAGAATGTTGAGAATCTGCCGGAGCATACGGTACTTGTCTTCGCCATTGTCTTCATCTTCACCGCGGCGACGACGGTAAATCGTTGAGTTATCCAAAATCTAAATTAATCTTTTAATACGTTTCTGATGGTTTCGAAAATCTGATCCTTGCGGTCGATGGTCTTCCTGCGGAACTTGGCAGAGACAGGGTAGAGCTTGGTGTTCTTCTTGTTGACGGCATATTCGTCGGTAATCCATTCCTCGGCCTTGTACACTTGCTTCAGGCGCTCTTCGTCGTATCTGTAAGAGATGCGGCCCATCGTCATGTTGAGATGGCCGTCGGTACAGTTGGCGATGAGTGTGTAGTGGAATTTCGTACGGTCCAACGAAATGAAATTGGCCGTGAACAACAGCCATTCCCTAACATTGGCTACAATAATGTGGTCTTGCTTGTTGACAAGTGCCACGCCGCTGCCTTCCAACTGTCCCTCACTTTTGGTAAGGTCGGTCAGCGTTTGCAGCATCTTGTCATATATCTCCTGGGCACTTTTTCCGGGAACGTCCACGTCAAGCGTCCATTGTACCTGTCCATCGACAACTGGCACTGCTCCACGAAGGTATTTCTCGTCTTTGTTGGGCTTCTTTTCCTTTTCAGCCTTCTTTTCTACGACGTCTTCCTTCGGCTTTTCCCATACATTCTGGGCGATGGCAGCCATCGGCAATGCCAACAGCATGATTGCAATTAACTTTTTCATATTCGCGGTTTTATTGTGCAAAGGTAGTGATTTTCCTTGAAGAGTGGGCAAGGTGGCCTTAAAAATGTTGGTTTATTAACTTTATTTTTCGCTTTCAAGCAGTTCCGTCAGCCTGATAATCTCATCGCGATATTGGGCTGCCTGTATGAAATCGAGTTTTTTGGCTGCCTCCTTCATCAGGGCTGTCGTGTTCTCAATACTCTTCCGCAATTGTTCCTTTGACATCTTGGCCAATATCGGATCTGCCGCCATAGCCAGACTGTCTGGCTCAATGTATGGCTTGTATTGTAATCCGACGGTCTTTTCTGAAGATTCTTCCGTCTGGGTTCTGCCTGCGAGTCCTCCTTTGTTAATACTTTTCACAATCTGCTGAGGTGTGATGTGATGCTCTTCGTTGTATTTCAGCTGCTTGTTTCGGCGACGTGCCGTCTCGTCGATGGTGAGTTGCATGCTTTGCGTGATGGTATCGGCATACATAATGACCTTTCCATTGACGTTTCGTGCGGCACGTCCAGCTGTTTGCGTGAGTGAACGATGAGAGCGGAGGAAACCTTCCTTGTCGGCATCGAGGATGGCTACAAGCGACACTTCCGGCAAGTCGAGGCCTTCACGGAGCAGGTTTACGCCAACCAGGACGTCGAAAGTACCAGACCTTAAATCTGTCATGATTTTTACACGGTCCAACGTTGCCACGTCACTATGGATGTAATTGGCTTTGATGCCGTTGTTGAGCAGGTATTCCGTCAGTTCTTCTGCCATGCGTTTGGTCAATGTCGTCACTAATACACGCTCATTGCGATGGCTGCGGGTGAGAATCTCATCCATCAGGTCGTCCACCTGATTCTCGGTAGGACGTATCTCGATAACGGGGTCCAGCAGGCCGGTCGGTCGGATGACCTGTTCGACAACCACGCCTTCTGATTTAGCCAACTCATAATCAGCGGGCGTCGCACTCACATAGATGGTCTGTGGAACCAGACTCTCAAATTCCTCAAATCGGAGCGGACGGTTGTCGAAGGCGGCTGGCAGGCGGAAACCGTATTCCACCAAGTTGGTCTTACGGGCACGGTCACCGCCATACATTGCTGATATCTGCGGAACGGAGACGTGGCTTTCGTCAATCACAAGCAGGAAATCCTCCGGGAAAAAATCGAGCAGACAATAGGGGCGTTGTCCGGCTTCACGACCGTCAAAATACCTGGAATAGTTCTCGATACCACTGCAATGGCCAAGCTCCTTGATCATCTCAATATCATATTCTACGCGCTCCTTAATTCGTTGAGCCTTAGTGGTATCGCCCAATTCGTTAAAGAATTCTATCTGCTTCACCAGATCGTCCTGTATGTGTCGGATGGCAATCTCTGTCTGTTCTTTGGAAGTGACAAAAAGATTGGCCGGATAAATCTGATATTCTTCAAAACTGGCCATCCGATGGAAGGTCACGGAATCCAATTCCTCGATGCTGTCAATTTCATCGTCCCACCAGGTGATACGCAATACATAATCCGAATAGGCCATGAATACATCCACCGTATCGCCTTTCACGCGGAAGTTTCCTCGTTTCAGTTCAATGTCATTCCTGACGTACAAGGCATCCACGAGTTTGCGCAGGAACTGGTTACGTTCCAGTTTTTGGCCCTTCTTCAGCGTAATCACACTGGATGCCATTGCCGTAGGGCCACCCATGCCATAGATACACGAGACGCTGCTCACCACAACCACGTCCTTTCTCCCCGAAAGCAAAGAAGAGACGGCACTCAGCCTGAGACGGTCAATCTCTTCGTTGATAGCCAGGTCTTTTTCGATATAGGTATCGGAAGTAGGCATATAGGCCTCCGGCTGATAGTAGTCATAGTAACTCACGTAGTATTCCACGGCATTCTCTGGGAAGAATCCCTTCATCTCTTCATAGAGTTGAGCAGCCAGCGTCTTGTTGTGGCTTAGGATAAGTGTCGGCTTGTTGATATTTGCGATGACATTGGCCACCGTGAATGTCTTTCCGGAACCCGTCACGCCCAGCAGTACCTGTGCCGGATCTCCGCGTAGCACACCTTCGGTGAGCTGGCGGATGGCTTCGGGCTGGTCGCCTGTGGGCTGATATTTGGATGTCAGTTTGAAGTTCATAATTTGCAAAGTTAGTGAAATTGGTGGAAAAACAAAAGGAAAATAGCAATTTTTTCTTAAATTACAGGCGTTACATTTTGCGATTCGTGGAATAATGTGTAATTTTGCACCGTTTTTACGCAACAGACAATGAAGAAAATTCTTATCTCCATATCCGCAGCCTTGCTGTTGAGCAGTTGTGCCCATGAATTCAATCAGGTATTTAAGACGTCTGACTATAATTACCGGTATGAGTTCGCCAAGGAGTGTTTTGCCCAAGGCAAATTCACGCAGGCCATCACATTGCTCAACGATCTCATCGCTATTGAGAAAGGCACAGACAACGGTGAGGAAAGTCTCTATATGCTGGCTATGGCACAGTATGGAAACAGGGATTACGAGAGTGCCGCCCAGGCATTCAGGAAATATCATTCCACCTATCCCAAAGGCATCTATGCGGAGTTGGCCAGCTATTATGTTGGACAGAGTCTTTATATGAGTACTCCCGAACCGCGTCTTGACCAAAGCCAGACGGTACTGGCCATTTCTGCTTTCCAGGAGTATCTCGACCTCTATCCGGATGCTAAGATGAAGAGCCAGGCGCAGGACCGTCTCTTTGAACTTCAGGACAAACTCGTGAAGAAGGAACTCTATAATGCCCAGCTTTATTACGATCTCGGCGGATATTTCGGAAATATCAATTCCAATAGCGAATCCAACTATGAGTCGTGCATTGTGACCGCGCAGAATGCATTGAAGGACTATCCCTACACTTCGTTCCGCGAATCCTTTGCGCTGCTGGTCATGAAAGCCAAGTATAAGTTGGCCGAGAACTCAATCTCAGCCCGTCAGCTGGAGCGATTCCAGGATGCAGAGGATGAATGCTATGGCTTTATCAACGAGTATCCCGATTCCAAGCAGGTGAAAACTGCTGAGAAATATATTGCCGTGTGCAAGAAATATACTTCCAAGGCAAAGGAAGAATAATCTTTTCGTAAAACAAGAATAATAACAAATATAATTTTATGGATTACAAGAAGTCAAAAGCCCCCACGAACACCGTTACACGCAACATCATGGATTTGTGCAAGGATACGGGCAACATCTACGAGAGCGTGGCCATCATCGGCAAGCGCGCCAACCAGATTTCTGTTGAAATTAAGCAAGACCTGAGCAAGAAACTCGCTGAGTTTGCTTCCTATAACGATTCCCTGGAGGAAGTGTTTGAAAACCGTGAGCAGATTGAAATATCCCGTTATTACGAGAAACTGCCGAAGCCCACACTGCTCGCTACCGAGGAATTCGTGGATAATCAGGTGTATTTCCGTGACCCTTCTAAGGACAAGGCTGACGAATGATACAGCGCAAACAGACTCTGTTTATCCTCATCGCCCTGATCCTGAGCCTTGTGTGTCTGTGTCTGCCCATCGCTTCCTTCTCGGCTGAAGGAATGGGTGTTCCTTCACAGATGTACAATCTTTGGATTCTTTCTGACGGTGGAGTCCGTGATTTTGCACCGTGGCCTCTGTTCGTCCTGCTGTTGCTTACGATGCCTATCGGCATTGCGGCTATGCTGCTTTACAAAAAGCGTATGATGCAGGCTCGCCTGTGCGTGCTGAACATTCTGCTGCTCATCGCCTGGTACATTGCATTTGCGGTGATTACACTCGGAAAGCAGGATACCCTTCATGCGGTGATGGCTGTCAGCATTCCGGCATCGTTTCCCGCGGTGAGCATCATTCTATATGTGATGGCCCGACACGGAATCATGGCTGATGAGAAACTGGTACGTTCGATGGATCGCATCCGATGAAATTGGTTAAATCATAAAAGAAGCCCCGAAAGATATTCTTCATTCTTTCGGGGCTTGTTTTTATGGTTCCTTGCCAAAGTCTCAATCGTTGATATTGAACTTCAGTCCGCTCTCATCCTTCTCAACACGGATGGTGCAACCGGGCTTCAAATCACCGGAGAGCAACAGCTCACAGACACCGTCCTCAATATGAGTCTGGATAGCTCGCTTCAATGGACGGGCACCGAACTGCACATCGTATCCCTTGGTGGCAACGTATTCCTTTGCCTCATCCGAGAGTTCCAGATGATAGCCGAGATTCTCCACGCGCTTCAGCAATCCCTTCAGTTCCACGTCGATGATGCGCTTGATAGCCTCAAGATCCAGTTGGTCGAAGGTGACGATTTCGTCGAGGCGGTTCAGGAACTCAGGCGAGAACTGCTTGGAAAGACTCTTCTGAATGATGGAACGAGCATATTCCTTGTCTTTCTCATCCATGGCAAGTCCCAGGCTTCCGGCATTGAATCCCACGCCACGTCCGAATTCCTTCAGTTGACGTGTACCGGCATTCGAGGTCATGATGATGACCGTGTTTCGGAAGTCAATCAGCCTGCCGTTGCCGTCGGTTAGTCGTCCTTCGTCGAGTACCTGCAGCAGCATGTTGAATACATTGCCGTGGGCCTTCTCAATCTCATCGAGCAGCACGATGGAGTAGGGCTTGCGGCGAACTTTCTCAGTAAGTTGTCCGCCTTCTTCATAACCTACGTATCCCGGAGGAGCTCCCACGAGGCGCGAGGTGTTGAAGCTTTCGCTGTATTCGCTCATGTCCACACGGATAAGCGCATCTTCGGAACCGAACATCTGTTCGGCGAGTTTCTTGGCCAGATAGGTCTTACCTACACCTGTCGGTCCCAGGAACATGAATGCGCCGATGGGATGATTCGGGTCTTTCAGCCCTACGCGGTTGCGCTGGATAGCCTTCACGATTTTCTCAATGGCCTTGTCTTGGGCAATGACTTCCTTCTTCAGTTCTTCGGCCATATTCTTCAGCCGCAGACCTTCCTGTTCGGCCATGCGCTGTACGGGCACGCCGCTCATCATGGAAACCACTTCGGCCACTTCCACTTCGGTCACGGGTTCGCGTTTCTCCACGTCACCCTGCGACCACTTCTCCTGTAGTGTCTTCAGTTCCTGTTCCAGTTGAACCTGACGGTCACGGTATCCGGCGGCCAGTTCGAAATTCTGGTTCTTCACCGCCTGCTGTTTCTTTTCCAGCACGGTTTGGATTTCCTTCTCCATGGCGGTAATCTCAGGTGGCACTTGTGCGTGTCGCAAGTGCACGCGGGCACCCACTTCGTCGAGTGCGTCGATGGCCTTGTCGGGGAAGAAACGGTCGTTGATGTATCTGTCTGTCAATTTGACACACGCCAGAATGGCATCCTCGGAATAGCTCACATGGTGGTGCTGTTCGTAGCGGTCCTTGATGTTATGGAGAATCTCGATGGTGTCCTTCACATCTGTAGGCTCCACGATGACTTTCTGGAAACGGCGTTCCAGGGCACCGTCCTTTTCAATGGAATTGCGGTATTCATTGAGGGTGGTGGCACCGATGCATTGTATGGTACCACGTGCCAGTGCAGGCTTTAAAATGTTTGCGGCATCCATGCTGCCCGGCGTGCTTCCGGCACCTACCATGGTGTGAATCTCATCGATGAAGATGATGACGTCGGGATTGTTTTCTATCTCTTTGATGAGTGCCTTAATGCGCTCTTCAAATTGGCCGCGATACTTAGTACCGGCAACAATGCTGGTCATATCGAGGTTGATAAGCCGTTTGTTGAAGAGGATGGGGCTGGTGCGCTTCCTCACAATCAGTTGTGCTAATCCTTCTACGATGGCACTCTTACCCACACCGGGCTCACCGATGAGCACGGGATTGTTCTTCTTGCGGCGACCGAGAATCTCGGTGACACGCTCAATCTCGCGTTCACGGCCCACCACGGGGTCAAGTTTTCCCTCTGCGGCAGCTTGGGTAAGGTCAGTACCGAAGTTGTCAAGAACAGGTGTTCCTGATTTGGGTGCCTTCCGTGTCGTCGTGCTCTGATTACCGGTATTCTGCCGGTTGCTGAGCATCGGGTCGTCCAGATCGTCTTCATCCTCATCCGACAGACTCAGGCCATTCGTGGTCTTTCCCGCAGCCTGCTGGATGTACAACAAGACGTCTTCATAGGATATACTGTTTGACTCCAAGATGATCTTGGCGCCGTTGTTTGTCTGGTCGTGGAGAATAGCCAGCAACAGATGCTGCTCTTCAACGGTGTTCGTTGACTGCATCCTTGCCTCCAGAACAGCCAGTTTGAGAATGTTCGAGGCCTGTGTATTGAGCACCAGCTCCTGTGTGTTGAGGGGCTGTGTGAAATCATTTTCCCTGACCTGCATCTCCAAGTCATGCTTGATGGACTGCATGTCAATGTTGGCTTGTGACAATATGTCACTCACTATGCTGTTTCTCTCACGGAGAAGTCCGAGCATCAGATGCTCAGGCCCTACGGAGCGACTGGCAAGTCGCGCGGCTTCCTCACGGCTGAACGCAAGGATTTCCGATACTTTTGGTGAAAATTGGCTCGCCATATTATTACTTCCTTTCTTTTTATTGTTATCAATCAGCAGAACAACTTGCAAAATCCGTGCCATTTGCTTTTGGAGCAGGTGCAATGGAGGCCTTTCATGCGTCGTCTTCTGGTTTCATTTTGCAAAAGTAAGCAAAATATTTGGTATTCTTCTTATTTTGGATTAATTTTGTAGGCAATTATGAAGAAACCTGTCATTTTTCTCATATCTGTATTGTTCTGTCTCTCTGCTAACTCGCAGATGAAATGGAACTCTAAATATCAGAGCTATATCGACCAGTATAAGGATCTGGCCATTGAGGAAATGATCCGCTATCGCGTGCCTGCGAGTATCACGCTTGCTCAGGGCATCCTTGAAAGCGGTGCGGGTACCAGTGAACTGACTCGCAGGGGAAACAACCATTTCGGCATTAAATGTCATGGATGGACGGGTCGCACGGTCTATCACGACGATGACCTTTCTCAGGAATGTTTCCGTGCCTACGATAATGCACTCCAGAGTTTCGAGGACCATTGCAAGTTCTTGCGCAACGGCAAACGATACAGCAGTCTTTTCAATCTCTCCATCACCGACTACAAGGGATGGGCAAACGGTCTGAAGGCTGCCGGCTATGCCACCAATCCACGCTATGCCTCCCAACTGATCGGCATCATCGAACTCTATAAGCTCCATGAGTACGACAAGGCCAAGAGTTACGACAAGTTCATGGCCAAGCGTTCGGGTACTGACCAGCCCGTCGGAGGTGAAACGCAACTTCATCCCATACATATTTATAATAAGAACTACTACCTGTATGCCCGTCAGGGAGACACCTTCAAGATGATAGGTCAGGAGATCGGCATTTCCTATAAGAAGATTGCCCGTTATAATGAGCGTGACAAGAATGATGCACTCCAGCCCGGCGAGGTTGTATGGCTGAAGAAGAAACAGAAACGTGCGGACAAAGAATACAAGAACCGCCCGCATACGGTGAAAGCCGGAGAGAGTATGTACTCTATCGCACAGTATTACGGCATCCGCCTCAAGTCACTATACAAGATGAACCACATCTCCCCGGATGAAAGTATCAGGGTAGGGCAGACACTCAGGGTGAGATAGACCAAAAGAAAACCAATATAAAAATGAAAATAACTGCAACCTATGAATATGAATAATTTAAAAATTAAGGTGGTCTTCATGTTGACTGCCGTACTTGTGGTTTCCGGATGTAACTCCGGGAAGAACAAACCCGCTTATGACGATCCGGATATCCAGCTGGTGGAGTTGAGTGACGATGAGAAGAGCAAGGAAGAAGTGCGTTACGTGATGCTTCATCTCAAGGATTTTTCTTTTGACGAATCTGAAAACGGTACTTTCAAGGTGGACGATAAGATGAAGCACACCCAATACGAGAAAATCTTTGAGAAGGATAATTATCAGGACGCATTAGGTTCCATCGTGACCGAAATCGACAAGGCCAAAGCCTATGGTATCCGTATGAAGTTAGGTGAAGACAAGTGTTCCCTGGAACCTGACGATAAGTATTTCTCCGGTCTTATCTGGCATATCCGTCCGGGGAAGACCTACATAGAATATATCTTTGATTCGGAAGAGCCCCGTCAGGAGTTCTTGCAAGAGGCTGTGGCTGAAGGTTTTACGCAGGTGAATGATAGTCTTTATTCAAAGGGAAAGCCCAAGATGAGCTGCATCAGTCTTTCCAGATATAAGGGCTGGCCTTCGCTGATGCTGATCTGCTATTAGTCGGAAGCGGCATGGTTTCCGGCCACGTAGCCCATGGTCCAGGCTGCCTGCAGATTGAAACCGCCTGTGATGGCATCTACGTCACACACTTCTCCTGCAAAATAAAGTCCTTTCACGTGCTTGCTCTCCAGCGTGTTGGGCTGTATGGATGCCAGCGAAACGCCTCCGCAAGTGACGAATTCCTCCCGCCAGCTGCTCTTTCCCTCCACGGCGTAACAGTCGTTGGTGAGTGTTTCCACCAGTTTGTTGAGGCCTTTCTTACCTAATTCGCCCCATCTCTTTTCGGCAGGAATGTCAGCTCTCTTCAGCAGGTGAAGCCAGAGTCTTGAAGGTAAATCGTAGAGTCTAACGTTTCCCATTTGTTTTCCGCCGTTCTTGATGACGGTTTCCATGAGTACTTCCCCGACTTTCGAAGCATTGGTCTCACCAACCCAGTTGATTCCGATATGAAAACGGTAGTTCTTTTCAGCAGTCCATTGTGCTCCATAGGAAGACAGGCGCAGAATGGCAGGTCCGCTCATTCCCCAATGTGTGATTAACAAAGCTCCCTCGCTTCTCATCTTCGTTCCTACGATGGTCGTGATGGCATTTTCCACCACGGTACCCATCAGTTCGCGAAGCGGTTTGTCCGTAATATTGAAGGTGAAGAGCGAAGGCACGGGAGGCGTTATCTGATGGCCTAATTCTTGCAGATAGCGGAAAGCATCTTCCTGAGGATGGCCACCTGTAGTGATGATGACGCGTTCGGCATCTTCTTCATACAGGCCATTATTAAAAATAAGGTGTAGGTTGTCTGCTTGGGGAATAATACGCCCGAGGGCGTGGCGGGTGATGATTTTCACTCCCAGCCTTCGGGCGTTATTTGTCAGGCAGTCGATGATGCTCTGTGAGGATTGCGAACGTGGAAATACGCATTCGTCATCCTGAGTCACCAGTTCCACGCCACGGCTTTCGAACCAGTCATATGCGTCATGGTAATCGAAAGTCTTGAAGAGGCGCTTCATCAGTTTGTCGCCTCGGGGGTAGGCCTGTTTCAAATCACGGATTTCCGCAAAGGAATTGGTCAGATTGCAACGGCCACCTCCCGTAACGGCAACTTTGGCCAACGGACGACTGCCTTTTTCGTAGATCACCACATCGGAGTCAGGCCTTGTTTCCTTGGCCCTGATGGCAGCAAAGAATCCTGCCGCTCCTCCTCCTATGATGGCAATCCGCATGTAATATTCTGTACCCGTTTAGTAACTGCGGGCAATGATGACACGGTATTTGGCCGGCTTTCCGGTGACCATATCCACGCCAGGTGTCTGTTCCACGCCGAAGGGCACGCAACGGATGGTAGCCTGTGTCTCCTCCTTGATGCGGGCCTCGGTCTCAGCAGTACCATCCCAATGGCAGAGGAAGAAACCGCCGTCCTTCACCTTCTCCTTGAACTCCTCGTAGTCCTCGCACTCGTAAATACGTGAGTCGCGGGCAGCACGGGCCTTCTCGAAGATGTTGTTCTGGATGTCCTGCAGCAACTGCTCCACGTATTCCGTGATGCCGTCGATGGGGCGTGATTCCTTCTCCAGCGTGTCACGGCGCATCACCTCGATGGTACCGTTCTCCAAGTCGCGTGCACCCAGTACCAGACGTACGGGAACACCCTTCAGCTCATAGTCGGCAAACTTGAATCCAGGACGCTTGTTGTCGGCATCGTCGTATTTCACGGTGATACCCTTTGCACGTAGGGCGTCGATGATGGGCTGAACCTTTTCGCTGACGGCTGCCAGCTGGTCGGCCTTGTTGGCAATCGGAATGATGACAACCTGGATAGGAGCCAGACGCGGAGGCAATACGAGACCGTTGTCATCGCTATGCGTCATGATGAGCGCGCCGATGAGACGTGTAGAAACACCCCATGAAGTAGCCCATACATATTCGGGCTTGTTGTCCTTGTTCAGATAGGTCACGTCGAATGCCTTGGCAAAATTCTGTCCGAGGAAATGCGAGGTACCGCTCTGCAATGCCTTACCGTCCTGCATCATAGCCTCAATGGTGTAGGTGTCGAGGGCTCCGGCAAAACGCTCCGTCTCACTCTTCACGCCCTGAATCACAGGCACGGCCATCCATTCCTCAGCAAACTTGGCATAGACCTTCAGCATTTTCTGTGCTTCCTCTTCAGCCTCTTCGCGGGTGGCATGAGCCGTATGGCCTTCCTGCCAGAGGAATTCGCTGGTGCGGAGGAAAGGACGCGTACGCATCTCCCAGCGCATCACGTTACACCACTGGTTGCACATCAGGGGCAGGTCGCGCCATGACTGAATCCAGTTCTTGTAGGTGTTCCAGATGATGGTCTCTGAGGTAGGACGGATAATGAGTTCTTCCTCCAGTTTGGCAGCAGGGTCTACTTCCACACCGCTCTTATCTTCTTTAGCACGCAGGCGGTAGTGGGTCACCACGGCACATTCCTTGGCGAAACCTTCTACGTGTTCAGCCTCGCGGGAAAGGAAACTCTTTGGAATCAGCAGGGGGAAATAGGCGTTCTGCGCACCTGTTTCCTTGAACATAGCGTCCAGCTGGTGTTGCATCTTCTCCCAGATGGCGTAGCCATAAGGCTTGATGACCATACATCCACGTACAGCCGACTGTTCAGCGAGGTCGGCTTTCACGACAAGATCGTTATACCACTGACTATAATTGTCAGCGCGTTTTGTCATTTCTTTCAGTTCTTTTGCCATTGTTTTATTATTAATATTTAAAATTTGAGTGCAAAAGTACAAAAAAATTTGGAGAATCATTAGAAATACTATATCTTTGTCGAGAAAATTGCTTTTAATTTAACTTTTTACGAATATGAAGAATTTAAAGATTGCAACAATGGGGCTTTGCCTCGCTATGTTAGTGAGTTGTAGTACGAACACAGGTACTGGTTCTCTGATTGGTGCTGGAGGTGGTGCTGTTCTGGGTGGCGTTTTGGGTGCCGTAATCGGTAAGGATGCCAAGGGTGCTGCCATTGGTGCTGCCATTGGTGGCGCCGTAGGTGCTGGAACAGGTGCCGCCATCGGTAAGCATATGGACAAGGTGAAGGCTAAGGCTGCCGCCGAGATGGAGAATGCCAAGGTGGAGGAAGTGACCGATGCTAACGGCCTGAAGGCTGTGAAGGTGACTTTCGACAGCGGTCTGCTCTTTGCTACCAGTTCCGCAACATTGGCCAACAAGTCGAAGGCTGACCTGAATGACTTCGCTACGCTTCTGAAGAATGATGCTGACCTGGCCGTTGACGTGCAGGGTTACACCGACAACCAGGGATGGAAGAACTCTACCGCTGAGCAGAGCGCGCAGAAGAACCTCAACCTCAGCCAGCAGCGTGCTGAGAGTGTGAAGAACTATCTTACCAGCCAGGGCGTTAGCTACAACCAGTTCAAGAACGTGACCGGCTACGGTGAGCAGAATCCTGTTGCTGATAACTCTACAAAGGCAGGCCAGCAGGCTAACCGTCGTGTGGAGGTTTACCTCTATGCCAGTGAGAAGATGATTGAGAAGGCCAACAACGGTGAACTCAATTAATACTCAAATCCCTTGAAATTCATAAAAAAACTTATTAAATGGATGGTGGTAGCCTTCTTTGGCTCCACCATCCTTGCTGTTGTGCTCTTGCGCTTCCTGCCGGTTTTCTTCACGCCGCTGATGTTCATCCGCATGCATGAGCAGTTGCAGGAGGGTCGCGAACTTAAACTCAGTCATTCGTGGGTAAGCTTGGAGAAGATGTCTCCCTCGATGCCCGTGGCCGTCATGGCCAGCGAGGACCAGCGCTTCCTGAAGCACCACGGATTCGACTATGAGGCCATTGAGAATGCCGCCATGAACAACCTCGACGGTAAGCGCAAACTGGGAGGCAGCACCATCAGTCAGCAGACGGCCAAGAACGTGTTCCTATGGCCCGGACGCTCTTGGCTTCGCAAGGGTCTGGAAGCCTATTTCACCGTGCTGATAGAGTTCGTATGGAGCAAGCAGCGCATCATGGAAGTCTATCTCAACAGCATTGAGATGGGGGATGGCATCTATGGTGTGGAGGCCGTTGCAGAAGAGCATTTCGGTTGCAAGGCTTCCGAACTGACGCGTTCCAACTGCGCCCTCATTGCAGCCACGCTTCCCAATCCCCGTAAGTTCTCGTCCAAGAATCCCTCGGATTACATGGTTAGGCGTAAGGTGAAGATTATGAAAGAGATGAAGTTTATCCCTCTGTTCCCCAAGGAAGGACAGGACGTGGACCCACGTACCGTTGATGGTGGAATTTATAAGAAACACTAAGAATGAATCTGTTGGAAGATCTCAACGAATCCCAGCGTCTGGCTGTGGAATATTGCGACGGTCCTTCGCTGGTGATTGCCGGTGCAGGATCGGGAAAGACGCGCGTGCTGACCTATAAGATAGCGTGGTTGCTGGAGCAGGGAATGAAGCCCTGGAACATCCTTGCTCTCACGTTCACTAACAAGGCCGCCCGCGAGATGAAGGAACGCATCGGACGGCTGGTAGGGCAGGAGCGGGCAAGTCGTCTCTACATGGGTACCTTCCACAGCATCTTTTCACATATCCTCCGTGTGGAAGCCGAGCATCTAGGCTATAACGGCAACTTCACCATCTATGACGAGACCGATTCACGATCGTTGCTGAAGGCTGTTATCAAGGAGATGGGACTCGACGAGAAAGCCTATAAGCCCGCCACGGTCCATAACCGTATCTCCATGGCCAAGAACCATCTCATCATGGCTCACGAATACGGGCAGCGCCGTGAACTTGTAGAGCGCGACATCAACACCAAGATGCCGGCCATCTCGCAGATCTTCCTCAACTACCAGAACCGTTGCAAGCAGAGCAATGCAATGGACTTCGACGACCTGCTTACGCTTACCTATACGCTCTTCCAGGAGCACGAGGATATCCGACGGAAGTATGCCGAACGGTTCCAGTTCGTCCTCGTGGATGAGTATCAGGACACCAACTCCGTCCAGCAGCGCATTGTCCTGCAACTTACGAAAGACCATCAGCACGTATGTGTTGTGGGCGACGATGCCCAGAGCATCTATGGCTTCCGCGGGGCCAACATTGACAATATCCTTGATTTCCAGCAGTTGTTCCAGGGCACCAAGCTTTTCAAGCTGGAACAGAACTACCGGAGCACCCAGCGCATCGTACAGGCCGCCAACAGTCTGATTAAGAAGAACGAACGCCAGATTCCAAAGGATGTCTATAGCCGCAACGATGAAGGTGAGCGCGTCATCCTCAAGGAGGCCTATAGCGATCGTGAGGAAGCCTCCATCGTCTGTAATGAAATCAAGCGACTGATGCGGAAGGAAAACACCGACTACAACGATTTTGCCATCCTCTACCGCACCAATGCCCAGAGCCGGGCCTTCGAGGATGAGATGCTCAAACAGGGAATTTCCTACCGTGTCTATGGCGGACTCAGCTTCTATCAGCGTAAGGAGATCAAGGACATCATCGCCTATTTCCGCATGGTGGTGAATCCCAACGACGAAGAGGCCTTCAAGCGCATTGTCAATTATCCCACACGCGGCATCGGTGCCACTACCGTCACGAAGATTACCGCTTGTGCCAATGCCTGTGGGGTGAGCCTCTGGACAGTTGTCTCTAATCCCGCGCTCTTCTCCCTCGATGTGAACAAGGGAACGCTGACCAAACTCGATGCTTTCCGCTTGCTGATAGAGGGTTTCATCAAGCGTTTCGAAGCAGAGGATGCCTATCAGCTGGGCCATGATATCATCACCGAGAGCGGCATCAGCAAGGACCTCTATGGCGACAATTCGCCCGAGGCCGTTGCCCGTCAGGAGAACCTTGAAGAATTCCTTGCCGGACTTCAGGACTTCGTGGAGAGTCGCAAGGAGGAAGGCCGCTTGGATGAAATCACCCTGCGCGACTATCTGCAGGAAGTTTCCCTTTTGACCGATCTCGACAGCGACGGCAATGAAGAGGAACGCCGCAAGGTGACGCTCATGACTGTCCATTCCGCCAAGGGACTGGAGTTCCCCACGGTTTTCGTCGTAGGTCTCGAGGAGAACATCTTCCCCTCGCCGCTGAGCACCAATTCCAAGCGCGAACTCGAAGAAGAGCGCCGTCTGCTCTATGTCGCCATCACGCGTGCCGAGAAACATTGCTACCTCACCTATGCCAAGAGCCGTTGGCGCTATGGGCATATGGAGTTCAGCTCACCCAGCCGTTTCCTCCGCGATATTGATTCCTCGTTGATTGCCGATGAGAGTGGTGCTGCCGAGCAGTCCCGCCGTTCATCTTATGGTTCAGGCAGCCGTTTTGAAAATACCCTTTTCGGAGATGGCCGACGGTTCCAGAATTCCAATCCCGTGGCCAGCCAGTTCCGTGCCGACCCGAAACCCCGTGAGGCCGTTCATCGTGAAGAGCCTCCGCGTGATCCCTTCTCTCCCTCCTTCAAGCGCACCCTTGCAGCCAGTGGTGGCAATCTCCGCCGCATTTCCTCTGTGGTCAACCATACGCCAGCCTCAGCCTCCCGTCCTTCTGCAGCTCCCTCCGGCCTTCAGGAAGGGCAGACCATCGAGCATGAGCGTTTCGGCATCGGTACCGTCGTCAAGTTGGAAGGCACGGGCGAGAACCAGAAGGCCACCGTTCAATTCCGCAATTCAGGCACCAAGCAACTGCTGCTGAAGTTTGCCCGATTCAAAGTCATCTCATAAACTCCCAAACTCATAAAACTCATAAACTTACAAACAAACTTATAAACTCACAATGAAAAAGCTAGTATTATTTTTCCCATTCCTGTTGCTTGCGCTCATGGCAGGCGCTCAGGACTTCCAGACGGAGATTGCATTGGTTGAAGTTCCCAGTTTCAACGGTAAGACACTTGCCAAGGCGCCAGTCGGCAAGAGCCGCACCTTGCAGCTTGTGCGCACCAAGTACTCAAAATCCTTTGAAAACTACACCACGCTGGCCTTGCCTTCACTCAAACTCGGTAATATCATCGGCCATCCCACGCTAGGATGGGACGATACCGACTTCAAGATACCCGAGGGCGTTCCTGCCGTCTATGATGGAAAATGGGCATTGAATGATGTGTTTACCGACGGCGACTATCCCGTAGCTATCTATGGCCGCATGCCTAAGGATGAAAAACTCCCCTGGGGCGAAACCGAACGGGAAATCTCATGCCGTGGCCGCGACCCGCATCTCATCATGCTCCTTGACCCCTCGAAGGAAGTGAAGAAAGTCTATAACACCCGCAACATCACCATCACGCCCAAAGACAGCCTCTTCCAGCATGTGGATTGGGCTGTGGTGAAAGACGGCGTACTCTATTTCTCCGAGAGCACCATTACGGCTCCCGACGAGAACTCGCAGGGCAACTACCTCGTGGCCGTGGATACCAAGACCGACAAGACACTCTGGATAAGCAAGCCGCGTACCGTGAATTCCAGCAACTTCCTGATTGTCGACAATTCCATCATCTGCGGTCTGGGAGGCTCCGGCATCACCGACTACATCTATGTGCTCAACCGATACACGGGCGTCAAGACCCGTGAGTACTGGATTCCCACCGCTGCCGAATGGTTTGCAATCGGAGAAAACAACACCCTCTACGTCGCCCTCTACGACAAGCACGTAGCCTTCAAGATGGTCAGATGATTCCCCCAACGGGGCACATAATTTAGGGTGTAATCCTGTAATCCTGTAATCGCTTTGATTTTTTAGTCAGAGAATTTGCGAAATTGATTATTTCTCCTTATTTTTGCAACGGAATAAAAAAAGGAAATTATGACGCAAATGCAATTAAACGCCGAGTTGCTTCGCAATATGAGCATCATTGCAGAAGATGAGAACATGCTGAAGCGAGCCGCCAAATACCTGCGCAAACTTGTTGCAGAGAAACAGGCCGGTTCAGCAGAGTTCACCCGTGAGGAGTTCTCTTCCCGCATTGAGGAAGCGAGGAAACAACCTGGCAAGCAATTTGCCAGCGTTGAGGAACTGGATCAATACATTCAGGGTCTATGAGCCGCTACACCGTATTCATCAAGGAGCAGGCTCAACAAGACCTCAAGGCTCTTAGCAAAAGCGAACCGAAGGCTTACAAGAAGGCTCTGAAATTAATTGCCGAGCTCTATGACCATCCTCAGACGGGCACGGGAAAGCCAGAACAACTCAAAGGCTTCGGCGGAACATCATGGAGCCGAAGGATCTCTCAGAAGCACCGCCTCATCTATGATATCTTTGAAGATGTCGTCCAAGTTGTCGTGCTTTCTGCCTACGGACATTACGGCGACAAGTAATCTTCTTCGATTGTGAACGGAGTCCCCTGTTCATGATGAAGTCATCCCAACCAGTTGGTGAAGATAAGTATGCATTCGTGCACCGACTCAAAGAATTTCTCTATTCGTTCTTTCACGCCCTTCCAATAAATTCCATTCATAAACCTCTAATTAGTATTAAGATTGAATTTTCATCAAATGCCTCGGCCTCCCCAACATGAGGTGCCAAATTGGCATCTCGTGTTTTCTTATGCAAAAATACGAATAAACGAGTGAAAAACAAAAGGAAAGCTAGCTTTTCTTTTTATTTCCGAATGAAAGTATCAGGAATCAAAAACCTGTCCCTTGATTCATTTAGGGTTCATAATTTAGGGTGTAATCCTGTAATCCTGTAATCGCTTATACGGAAATCCTTGATTGACAGGGAGTTGCGGTGAAATAAGGTAATGGCAACTTGTACCTAGTTCATTCTCATAACTGACTTGCTATATAATCTTTAGCTTTAAGAACAAGTCTCATGCGGTTTTTCGGATCCGAATGATCTCTGTCATATTTATTATTACCTTTACCGTAATATCGAACGACGTGCCGCTTACCAGAAGCTGGTCCTTTAGGATCCAATGTTTGTTCCGTCAAGTCTTCAAATGAGCCAAAGAAATCTAAACAGAACTCATCATCGTCATTATGTATGAATAGTAAGTTCTGTTGTTCAGAACATGCTGCGAATTCCCATTCTGCTTCTGTGGGTAAGCGTAATGGCAAACCTGTCTTCTGACTTAAAGCATCTATTATTGTATTAATATCTTCCCACTTACCAACATAGAAAGTCCTCCTTAGATCTACCTTCTTATCAATAAAATCTTTAGCCAATTTTGATGTAATACATCTCTCGCTCATATAGAATGAAGAGACACTAACCTGATGAACAGGTTCGCTATTCATATCCATACTTCCTTTTCCATCAAACCCCATATTTATATCACCACCTCTAACGAGAATCATTTTTATCTTATGGCCATTAACTTCAATTAGGAAGGTATCTGGGTATGTTTCATAATCAGTAACTATTAGTTTGGCATTTCTTGATAGTTGTGTTTCTTTCGGAGAAGCGTATATATTTGAAGGCTCTCCAACTTTATCAATTTCAGCCATCTTTATTGTTGTCTCGACACCCCCAATAACTATAGTCAAAGCATCAGCTGGATCAATGGCTTTAATGATTCCTGTTAATACCGTTCCATTTTTAAGAGTCACTACAGATTGTTTATCTTGCGCATAAACAACGTGCAGACTTAACATCATTAATATTGATAATATATATTTCAAAACCATAATTTTAAATAGTTATATAAAAATATGTATCAATATATCGGCTTCACCACCTCAACCCTCATGCCGAGAGCTGCTATGATATGGTAGAACATTCCGACGCTCGGAGTGATGACACCATTCTCTACCTTCGAGATATACGACTTTGTGGTCTGAGTACGCTCCGCCAATTCCGCCTGTGTCACTTTTGCTTCACGACGGGCCTCCTGAAGAATCTGCCCGGAATAGAAATTCCATGCTTCCTCTTCAAATTGTTCACGCTCCTTAGTGCCGACTGCCCCGTATTTCCTGTCGAGATCGGCGCTATAGTCCCTGATTTTGTGATCGTTTGTCTGCATAATATGTTAAAGCAATTTGATAAATCTCTGCAAAAATAGCAATATGAATCGAGAATTGCAAGCGTAATGGGGATTTTATTTGCTTTTTGGTAATGCTCTTCGGATGGAGAGGATGGCTCCTGTGCTTCCGATGAGTGAAAGGGTTGTTTCCAATGGGCGGAAGGGACGTTTCTAAAGTCTGGAAGCGGGGCTTCTGATGGGTGGAAGGATGGACGGGATTGGGAACAGCCTTATACTGAATTGGTTGACACAGGCGATTACAAGATTACAGGATTACACCCTGTTTTTTGTGCCCTGGACTTTCAAGATTGCATAATTATACTATTTATTTATATTATTATATATATTTATGTATATATATACTT
>R23__coassemble_67_pt1 | contig 72398 bp, 62 predicted proteins | sample R23__metabat2_high_PE_035 | metagenome-assembled genome bin R23
AGGCCCTTCAGCGCTTTGCGAATCTCGTTGCACACAGCGAGGGCATAGCTCACCCAAAATAAAAATACACTAATAACTTGGAGTTAAGAAATAATTTTCGGGATAAATATCACCTCCGTCTTTTGGTAGGAAAGCAGCTTGCGGGAGTTGCCTGAGTGGCGAATGAGCTTTTCCATGATGTATTGTTTTTTTGACTTTAGGGATTTTCAAGGAGCTTTGCTCCAATTCCCGATACAAAGATAAGAATAAATCCTTTTCTGGGCAAAAACGGGCGGTTTTCAGGTGTGTGCGTACACCGTTTTTAACATAAAAAAATGTGGTGCGCACACAACGTTAAAGTCATGTTAAAGAGGATTTTTTTTGTACAACTTTTCGATTTTTGATATATATTTGCAATGCATTTCAGAAATGCCTTGCTTTAGAAAAAGTATGACGATTCGGTGAACATCAAACGAAGGCGAAAGCCACAAAGCGCAAGATGACACAGACTGTAATTCTGAGATGTAGTTGCGATCTTTGAAAGCCTAGGAAGATAAAAAGGAAGGAAAGGCAGAAGCAGCAATGCAAGAATGCCTGACAACCGGATCTTCCTCAATGAGGAGAATTGTTGCGATGACGACAGAAAGAAACTCTCGGCACCTGAAAGACGTTAGACAGAAGTGCGATGAGCACAGAAGAAAGATGAAAAAGGTACTGAAAAGTTTCAATGAACAAATGAGTGAGTGAAAATCACGAAAGGGATGGACGAAACGAAGGGCCCACGGTAAACGAGCCTGTTGCTCTTAGTTCAGAAAGGAGAGTTCGCAAGAGCCGACCAGTTCCAATCGGAAGGTTGGTATGGAGCCAAGAGACAAGAAGAGAACGTTAACTGAAGTTCGCACAGACCTTTGTGAACAATGCTTACAAAATAGGCGACCTGGGGAAACTGGCAACGAAAGTCCATTGGATAAATGGAAAGTGAACAGTTTGTCAAGAAGAACCTAAAGTAGTGATCAGCGCGAAAGCACATGGTAAACTACAAAGAAATGCCGTCGAGATCATCAAGAAGAGAAGTAACGAGGGTGCCGAAAAAGCATCAAGGGACAATCTGATAGGATGTTGAAAAAAGCAATGAGAACTCGTCGGGAAAGGCTTTTGAAAGCAATTGAAGGAATCAGACATACAAGCAAGGTGAGGCAGTCCGGAAGGGCTGCCTCTTTCGTTATATATGCCGCCTTGGCGTTCCCCGACCGTTTTTTCTGTCCTGCAAACGAAAATCTCCCTCAAAAAGTTCCGTCTTTCCAAATAATTCCGTACTTTTGCACATAGAATGGAAGAACGACTGATTTTCACCGAAAAGGAAAAAACGGAAACGCTGGAACTGCTCCACCAGTTGAAGGACATCCTTGCCACATCGCTCCATGAGGGCGACGAGGCGAAGATGCATACCTACATGAAACGGCTGCTGGAGAACAATGGGATGCAGCGCGACGTGTTCGGCCTCAACCCCGTCCACCAGAGTATGAAGACCGCCATGCTGGCTGTAGAAGAGGAAGGACTGAAGCGCGACGGCGTGCTGGCCATCCTGCTCCACACGAGCGTGACCAACGGCTCGCTGACGCTGGAAGAGGTGGAGGCGGATTTCGGCAAGCAGGTGGCAACCATCATCCGCGGACTGGTGCGTATCCAGGACCTCTACAAGAAGAACCCCGTCATCGAGAGTGAGAACTTCCGTAACCTGCTGCTGTCATTCGCCGAGGATATGCGCGTGATTCTCATCATGATTGCCGACCGCGTGAACCTGATGCGGCAGATACGCGACACGGAGAACGAGCAGGCCAAGTTGCAGGTGAGTCAGGAGGCCAGCTACCTCTATGCACCGCTGGCCCACAAGCTGGGACTCTACAAGCTGAAGAGCGAGCTGGAGGACCTTTCGCTGAAGTACCTTGAGCACGATGCCTATTACATGATCAAGGAGAAGCTCAACGCCACGAAGAAGAGCCGCGATGCCTACATCGAGAAGTTCATCGCTCCTATCGAGGAGAAGCTGAAGGAGGCAGGGCTGAAGTTCCACATGAAGGGACGCACGAAGAGCATCCACTCCATCTGGCAGAAGATGAAGAAGCAGCAATGCGGCTTCGAGGGCATCTACGACCTCTTTGCCATCCGCATCATCCTAGAGACAGAATCATCTGAGAAACAGGATGGGGTTTCAGGTTCCAAGATTCAGGTTTCAAGTGGCCGCATGCGCGAGGTGTCACAATGCTGGCAGGCCTTCGCCATCATCACGAATATGTACCAGGGCAATCCCAAACGATTGCGCGACTGGCTGACCGTTCCGAAATCCAACGGCTATGAGAGCCTCCACATCACCGTGCTCGGGCCCGAGCAGAAATGGGTGGAAGTCCAGATCCGCACGGAACGGATGGACGAGGTGGCAGAGAAAGGTCTAGCTGCCCACTGGCGCTACAAGGGCGTGAAGGGCGAGAGCGGACTCGACGACTGGCTCAACAGCATCCGTTCCGCGCTGGAGAACACCGACGGCTTGCAGGTGATGGACGAGTTCAAGATGGACCTCTATGAGGATGAGGTGTTCGTGTTCACGCCCAAGGGAGAACTCCGGAAATTCCCCAAGGGTGCTACGGTGCTCGACTTTGCCTACCAGATACACTCCAACGTTGGCAACCGATGCACGGGAGCCCGCATCAACAACAAGGTGGTGAACCTCCGCCACCAGCTGCATTCCGGCGACCAGGTGGAAATCATCACCTCCAACAACCAGACGCCCAAGCAAGACTGGCTGAACATCGTGAAGACCAGCCGTGCCAAGGCGAAAGTAAGGCAGGCTCTCAAGGAGACGCAGGTGAAGGACGGCATCTTCGCCAAGGAGATGCTGGAGCGCCGCATGAAGAACCGCAAGATTGAATTCGAGGAGAGTGTGATGAACCACACGGTGAAGAAACTCGGATTCAAGGAGACGCGCGACTTCTACAAACAGATTGCCGACGGAGTGCTCGACCCCAATACGGTCATCGAGAAATACCTTGAGGTGCAGCAGTATGACAACAATGAGCAGCCCCTCGCCCCCACCCGCTCGGCTGAGGAGTTTGAATACCAGGACCCCACGGCGGAGATGGTCTATGGCAACGAGGACGTGCTGGTCATCGACAAGAACCTGAAGGGCGTCGACTATTCGCTGGCTCCCTGCTGCCACCCCATCTATGGCGACAAGGTGTTCGGCTTCGTGACTGTGAACGGCGGCATCAAGATTCACCGCGAAGATTGTCCGAATGCCCCCGAACTCCGCAAGCGCTTCGGCTACCGCATCGTGAGGGCCGTATGGAGCGGCAAGGGTCAGAGCACCTACAGCACCACGCTCCGCATCATTGGCAACGACGATATCGGCATCGTGAACAATATCACAAGCATCATCTCAAAGGAAGAGAAAATCATGATGCGCTCCATCAATATCGACAGTCACGACGGCCTCTTCTCCGGCAATCTGACGGTCAACGTGGAGGACACCTCACGACTGGAAGCGCTGATCAAGAAACTCCGTACGGTGAAAGGGGTAAAACAAGTGGGAAGATTATAAACAGCATGAACGAGTATACAATCAACGAGCCCAAGAATGGGTTTACTTTCAATTGGCTGAACCTCTTCCTCGGAGCAGCCATCTGCTACATGATGACCAATGGAGCCATTACCGACGATTGGACCTTCTATCTCAATCTTGGCATTGCCGTTGTCATCCACGAGCTGGGCCATGTCATCATGGGCAAGTCTTTCGGGTGCGCCATCAAGGAGATGCAGGTGTTCTTACTCCCTTTCGTAAGCTACAAGCCCAGACACCTCTCGTCAGGCGACTCATGGCGGAATATCAAATGGAGCCTGGGCACTCTCCCGCTGGGTGGCGTCACGATGTTCAGGTCACGGCAATCAGCCTGCGAAGACTATTCAGGCAGCGTCTCTCCCTTTATCGAAGACAAGGCCGCCTGGCAGCGAATGCTGATCTCTGCGGCAGGCGTGTTGTTTAATATTGCCACATTCCTCATTTTTTATTTTGCCTTGCCTTTCATGTCTGTCGAATGCAACGAACTTTTCCGTCCGTTGGCAGGAATATCCCTACTGCTGGCCATACTAAACATCCTGCCCGTTTATCCTCTCGACGGCGGGGCAATCGTCTTTGCGATTTACGAAATGATGACAGGAAGGAAGCCATCGCCAACGTTCACAAAGGTATGCGGCTGGATAGGGTTCGTCTTCATCGTACTGTTCTTCTGGGTGTTCCCGGAATGGCTGGGCGGCATCATCGACAGCGTACTCAAGCTGTTCTTTTAGGATTAAGAATAAAGTATTTCAGAACAACTTCTGCAACTCCACGATTCCCTTGTCGGTGCAATAGCCGCGCATGAGCACGCTGACGTAATTGTAGAAGATTTCCCGCATGGGAAACCGCTCATAGATCTTGTTTTCCATCACGTGGTTCATCACGGCCTCTCCCATTTCAAGCACAATCTCATAATTCAACGAAGACTTGAAATAGCCGTGCTCCACACCTTTCCGGATAAAATTGATGGTATGGCTGGTCTGCGCTTCCTTGCATTGGTCCAGATAGGCTACGATGGGTTTATAGCGCGACAACTCCCTGAAAAACAAAGGGTTGATATCCTTCAGCTCTGCCATTTGCATACGGACGAACTTCACCATAATCTCAATCTCATTACGCGGTTTCTCATTGATGAAATTATCCAATTCATGACGTCTCTGCTCATTGTCCATCTTCACGCCTTCAAGCAGCAATTGCTCCTTGTTGTCGTAGGTTTCATAAAGCGTCCGCTTGGAGATGCCCAGGGCCTGCGAGATGTCGTCCATCTTCACGTTCTTCACGCCCCGCTGCTTGAATAGGCACATGGCTTTACGCAAGATGCGCTCACGCAACTCGTAGCGATAACTTGTAATATTGCCATTTTTATGCATACTTAAACCCTTTTCGGGGCGAAGTTACGAAAAAAAACTGAAACTTTATTTTTGTTTGGCAGTTTTTTATTAATTTTGCAAGCGATTACGGTAAAAAGAATCAATTATATAATACAATTATGGTAAAAATCTCAAAAGAAGCCGCTCTTCTTTATCACCAGAACGGACGACCGGGCAAAATTGAAGTGAAGCCCACCAAACCCTATCGCACACAAACAGACCTTTCACTGGCTTATTCGCCTGGCGTTGCATTTCCATGTCTGGAAATCCAGGAAAACCCCGATGACGCCTACAAATACACCGACAAAGGGAATCTCGTAGCCGTGATTTCAAACGGTACGGCCGTGTTGGGACTTGGCGACATCGGTGCAGTCAGCGGAAAGCCTGTGATGGAGGGTAAAGGCCTATTGTTCAAGATTTACGGTGGTATTGATGTGTTCGACATCGAGGTGGATGAAAAGGACCCTGAGAAGTTCTGCGAGGCCGTGGAGAAAATCGCCCCCACGTTCGGCGGCATCAACCTGGAAGACATCAAGGCTCCTGAATGTTTCTATATCGAAGAAAGACTGAAGCGCACACTCGACATCCCCGTGATGCACGACGACCAGCACGGTACGGCCATCATCTCTGCCGCAGGACTGAAGAACGCGCTGGAGGTTATCGGCAAGGACATCAAGCAGGTGAAGATTGTGGTGAACGGTGCCGGCGCTGCCGCCATCAGCTGTACCAAGCTCTATATGGCCATCGGTGCCCAGAAGGAGAACATCCTGATGCTCGATTCAAAGGGTGTCATTACCAGCGACCGTGAGGGACTCACCGACCAGAAGAAATTCTTCGCCACCGACCGCCGGGATGTTCACACACTCGCCGAGGCCGTAAATGGTGCCGATGTCTTCGTAGGCCTTTCAAAGGGCAACGTGCTCTCGAAGGACATGGTGAAGACGATGGCCAAGGATCCCATCATCTTTGCACTGGCCAACCCTGTGCCTGAGATTTCATACGAGGATGCCATGGAGGCACGCCCCGACGTGCTGATGTCGACAGGACGTACCGACTATCCCAACCAGATCAACAACGTAATCGGATTCCCCTATATCTTCCGCGGTGCACTCGACGTGCAGGCAAAGGCCATCAACGAAGAAATGAAACTGGCCGCCGTACACGCCATTGCTGACCTGGCCAAGCAGCCCGTGCCCGACGTGGTGAACGATGTCTATAACGTGAACAACCTGAAGTTTGGCCGCGAATACTTCATTCCGAAGCCCGTCGACCCACGCCTGATTTCAGAGGTCAGCGCGGCCGTTGCCAAGGCTGCCATCGACAGCGGCGTGGCCCGCAAAACCATTGAGGACTGGGGTTCCTACAAGCGTTCGCTCTCCGTATTGCTCGGCCAGGAGACGAAACTTACCCAGAAGCTCTATGCCACGGCCAAGGCTCATCCCCAGCGCGTGGTCTTCGCCGAGGGTATTCACCCCACCATGCTCCGTGCTGCCGTTCAGGCAAAGGCCGAAGGTATCTGCGAACCCATCCTGCTGGGTAACGACGAGGCCATCGGCAAACTGGCCAAGGAACTCGACCTCTCCTTGGATGGCATCGAAATCGTGAACCTCCGTCACCCGAACGAGGCTGCCCGCCGTGAGCGCTATGCTCAGATTCTCACGGAAAAGCGCCAGCGCGACGGCTATACCTTCCCGGAAGCTAACGACAAGATGTTCGAGCGCAACTATTTCGGTATGATGATGGTGGAAACGGGCGACGCTGATGCCTTCATCACCGGTCTCTACACGAAATATTCCAACACCATCAAGGTGGCCAAAGAGGTCATCGGTATCCGGAGCGAGTTCAAGCATTTCGGCACGATGCACATCATCAACTCGCCGAAGGGCACCCTCTACATCGGTGACACGCTCATCAACAACAATCCCAACACGGAGGAGCTGGTGGATATCGCCCGCCTTTCGAACACCTCCGTTCGCTGGTTCAACGAGGAGCCACATATCGCCATGATCAGTCACTCCAACTTCGGTAGTGACACATCGGCAGGTTCAAGGAAAGTACGTGAAGCAGTGGCCATCCTACAAAAGGAGTATCCCGATATGGCCATCGACGGAGAAATGCAGATCGGCTATGCACTGAACAAGGAACAGCGCGACGAGACATATCCGTTCACGCGCCTGAAAGGACTCGATGTCAACACGCTCGTGTTCCCCAACCTCACCAGTGCCCGTTCCAGTTTCAAGATGCTTCAGCTGCTGAATACGGACGTTGAAATCATCGGCCCGATTCAGATGGGACTCAACAAGGCCATCCATTTCACCGACTTCGACGCTTCCGTGCGCGACGTGGTGAACATCTGCGCCATCGCCTCTATCGATGCTTACGTCTGGAAGCTCCAGCACCGTTTTGCAAAATAAGAGAACAGTATATTTTTTGATATGAAACCCATATTCATAGCCGGTCCCTGTGTCATTGAATCAGCCGAACTGCTGGATCAAGTGGCACAGGAACTGGTGCGCATCAACAGGAAGTCGGGCACCGACATCATCTTCAAGTCGTCGTTCGACAAGGCTAACCGGACGAGTATCAGCTCCTTCCGGGGACCAGGACTTGAGAAGGGATTGCAGATGCTTTCCGATATCAAGGAGAAATACGGGTTGCGCATCCTTACCGACATTCACGAAAGCTGGCAGGCTGAGCCCGCAAGTCAGGTATGCGACGTGCTACAGATTCCCGCCTTTCTCTGCCGTCAGACTGACTTGTTGGTGGCAGCCGCCAAGACAGGACGCACCGTAAACATCAAGAAGGCTCAGTTCCTGAGCGGCATGGATATGCGCTACCCCGTGGAGAAGGCCCGTGATGCGGGAGCCAAGGAAATCTGGCTCACGGAACGCGGGAACACCTTCGGCTACAATAACCTTGTGGTGGACTTCCGCAACATCCCTGACATGCTGCAGTTCACGCCGACGGTCATCATGGACTGCACCCACTCCGTGCAACGACCGGGAGGAGCCAATGGAAAGACAGGAGGCGACCGCCGCTTTGTGCCCGCCATGGCCAAGGCTGCCAAGGCGTTCGGAGCCACTGGCTATTTCTTTGAGGTGCACCCCGACCCTGACCAAGGACTCAGTGATGCCGCCAATATGCTTGAACTCCATAAACTGGAGGCATTAATCAATGACTTATTATGAAAAGACAAATCAGAGAATACGCCATACAGTGCATCCGCGATGAAGCTGATGCCGTGCTGGGACTCATTCCGCAACTCGATGAGGATTTTGAACGGGCCGTGGAACTGATTTTCAACTGTAAAGGCAAGGTCATCGTAACAGGCGTGGGAAAGAGCGGCCATATCGGTGCAAAGATTGCCGCTACGCTTTCTAGCACCGGAACCCCTTCGTTCTTCATCAACCCTCTGGATGTCTATCATGGTGATCTCGGCGTGATGACCCACGATGATGTGGTGCTGGCCATCAGCAACAGCGGTCAGACTGACGAACTGCTTCGTTTCATCCCGATGGTACTTCACATGAATATCCCCATCATCGGCATGAGCGGCAACAGCGACTCTCTGCTCACACGCTACAGTACGGTTCACCTCAACACCCACGTCAACAAAGAGGCTTGTCCGCTGAACCTGGCTCCCACCAGCAGCACCACGGCCCAACTCGTGCTCGGCGATGCTTTAGCAGTAGCCCTAATGGAGTTGCGCAACTTCAAGCCACGCGACTTTGCCCAGTTCCACCCGGGAGGAGAACTCGGCAAGCGGCTGCTGACAACCGCACAGGACGTGATGCGTTCAAACGACCTTCCCATCATTCCGAAGGAAATGCATCTGGGCGAGGCCATTATTCTCGTGAGTAAAGGCAAGCTCGGACTTGGCGTATCACTTGACGACAACCAGAAAATCATCGGCCTCATCACAGACGGTGACATTCGTAGGGCGATGGAGAAATGGCAGGCCGCCTTTGTGGACCACACCGTGGAGGACATCATGACGCGTACGCCGAAATGCGTGCTGGCCAACACAAAGATTACTGAGATTCAGAAAATTATGCAAAAGAATAAAGTCCATACGGTGCTGGTCATTGACCATGAGAACCATCTGCTCGGCGTCGTTGACCATTATTCTTGTATGATATAGTATAAAGGCAGAAACGTATTAATGACATTTAAAAACGATTCTACACAAAAACTGATCACGGCAATGACCTTGCTGTGGATGACTGTGTTTATTCTTTTTGCCACTTTACCTCTCTATGCCCAACGAGCAGATTCTGCCGTTGTAAACGACTTGCGGAAGGCAGGCGTGACGTTTTCCGATGACAATTCGGTAACGTTGCTCATGTCTGGACAAGAGAAGTTCGACGATTTGTTTCAGGCTATCCGGAATGCCAAGAGTTCCATCCACCTGGAGTATTTCAACTTCCGGAATGACTCTATTGCCGACATGCTGTTTGAGTCATTAGCCCAGAAAGTCAAGGAAGGCGTGGAAGTTCGTGCGCTTTTCGACGGATTCGGCAATGTTTCAAATAACCAGCCCCTGAAACGCAAGCACATCGAGCACCGCCGCCAGCAAGGCATTCAGATCTATGAATTCAACCCAGTGGAATTTCCATGGATGAATGATCTCTTCGGACGCGACCACCGGAAGATTGTCGTCATCGACGGCAAAATTGCCTATACGGGCGGTATGAACGTAGCCGACTACTATATTAAGGGAACCAAACAGGTGGGTGAATGGCGCGATATGCACTGCCGGATTGAAGGTTCGGCCGTCAATCAACTGCAGAGCATATTCGTAAAGATGTGGAAACGTGTCACTGGTGAACAGATTACCGGTCACCAATACTACCGCGGTTTTACCACTCCTGAATACTTTACCGGTCTGAAGGCTGACACCACACATACCGCCGGCCGCAAGATGGTCGGTATTGCAAACCGTGAACCTGGCAGGACGCCGAAGATTATCAGGCAGTTCTACTGTAGTGCCATTAACAACGCACATGATTCCATCAAAATCGTTAATCCCTATTTCACACTGACACCATCCATTACGATGGCACTCAAACGAGCCATCAAGCGCGGTGTGAAGGTGGAACTGATGATTGCTGCCAACAGCGACATTCCGCTCACACCCGACTGCAGTTTCTATAACATGCACCGGCTGATGAAACGTGGTGCTGAGGTGTGGATTTACAAAAACGGTTTCCATCATACCAAGATCATCATGGTAGACGGACAACTTTGCACCGTGGGCTCTGCCAACCTGGATTCCAGAAGCCTGCGTTTTGACTATGAAGAAAACGCCGTCATCATAGACCCCGCAACAACCCGCGAGCTCTCTGACATGTTCGACCGCGACAAACATAAATCATTTCTGCTCACTAAAGAATCCTGGAATCAATGGCGAACGCCGTGGCAAAAATTCCGAGGATGGTTTGCCAACCTTCTATCAAACTTCCTTTAAGCAACTACGACCATGACGAATAAAGAGTACTTCCACGACATCTTCAAATGCTTGTCTTATAAGCAACTGGGGAAAGCCATAAACCTCATGCATAGCTATATGGCCGACAATCCGGCTGCCTACAGTGACCAGTCGCTCCATAGCATTGAGGAAGACTACACGCGTATGCTCAACTACATGGAGCAGGGATTCCAGGATCCCGACCGTGACTGCATCTATCAGAAACTGCTGCAACGGATGTGGACCTTCACGGCCAATGCCCATATCGGATGGTTGTGCCGCGAAGTACCTTTCTACCGTGAAACGCAGCAACGCTCTCTGCGACATATGTTCACTCAGGAACGGATACTGAACACCCTTCAGAACTTTGTTACAGAGACGGCAATGCTCAGTTTGGAACCCGAAGAGACACGCCGTCAGCATGAGAAGGAACTCTACGCCCAACATCACGATTTCACCCGGGCGCTTTTCGACCGTCTGTTTGTAAGCAGCCAGTGGGATCAATCACAACTGGGATTCTATCAAGACCTGCTGCTTTCCCCGGCAGTTGATGCCATTGACCAGCAGCTCATCATCAGTAGTATTACGTTAAGTTGTCTTACACAATTTGACCCGCAAAAGTTTCGTTTGCTCGTCAATATTCATGAGCAGGCCACCATCATAGAGGTTCGTGAACGTGCCTTCACCGGATGGGCAATCTGTATCCAACGGCTTGATCTCAATGTGTGGCCTGAATTCCGGGAGGAGCTGCTCTCCCACTTCCATCGTCACAGTAAAGAGTTAGCAGAAGTACAGCGGCAAATTATCTGCTGCATCAATGCCGACCGGGACAATGAGACCATTCAACGCGACATCATGCCTAACATTCTGCGCAACAGCAGCTTCCGTATGACTCAAAACGGATTTGAAGAAATTGAGGATGACCCGATGGAAGACATTCTGCACCCCGAAGCTGCAGATGAGAAGACAGATGAACTAGAGCGCACTATGCAGCAGATGATCAATATGCAAAAGCAAGGTTCCGACATTTACTTCGGAGGCTTCAAGCAGATGAAGCGCTATGGCTTTTTCTACACGTTGAGCAACTGGTTCACGCCCTTCTATGCACAGCATCCCGACCTGAGCACTATTTCACCAAAGGCAAAAACGGGGGCATTTATCAATTCGGTCGTCAACAACGGGGTATTCTGCAATAGCGACAAGTATTCCTTCATACTCAGTTTCTCGTCTGTCATTGACCATCTGCCTCAAGAAATCCAGAAGTTGATGGCATCAGGAAATGATGTGGAATTCATCAACAAGACACTCCATACGAACACACCGATGTTTACGAGGCTTTTCTACCTGCAGGATCTCTACCGCTTCTTCCAGCTCCATCCGCAAAAGAAGGAATTCGTCTATACGCCTTTCGAGAAAAACAACGGGCTTGATCCTGGCAATTACTTCATCATCAGCCACGACATCTTCAGCGATTACCAGAATCAAAACGCAGGCGACACCAGTCTCCTGCTGCTCCGAGCCCGCCTTTTCTATAATCACTACCGCTTCCATGAAGCCATCGTAAATCTCAGCAAAATTGAAGAACAGGAACCAGAAAACGTGCAGAGCCTTTCCTTACACGCCCGTTCGTTGATGGGAGACAGCAAATTCGAAGAGGCTATAGAATGTTACGAACATCTGCTAAAACTCAAGCCTGAGAGTAAGAACTATCAGTTCATGCATGCCCTTGCCCTGACCAAAGCAGGCGAATATGAAAAGGCTGTGAATGAACTCTACCGTCTGAAGTACGAAGATCCCGAAAACATCAAGTATTGCCGTACACTCGCATGGGCCCTAATGTCATTAGGCCGTGATGAGCAAGCTGAACGGGAATATGAGATTATCATCGGAAAGGGAGGGCCAAGCTTGGCCGACTACATCAATGCCGGTTACTGCTACTGGTTCAGGGGCAACATACATAAGGCAGCAACTTACTTCCGGGAATACCTGAAAAAGAAAGGTGCCAGCAATCTCTATGTGGAGTTCCGCAAAGACGATGAACTGCTCCGTTCACACGGCATTACCGAACAAGACCGTATGATGATGCTGGAACTGTCTCAATGGGAGCCGCAAGCATAACCCCTACAGCCACTTTTGGGCTCGGGCAATGTCTTTCTCACGCGGAGCAGAGATGTATGTGTATTTGATTTTCGGAAGTTGACGGATGGTCTGTTCATCAACCTTCATATACTGCTTCACCAACGGGGCATAAGCCGATATTCCGTATTTATTGATGGAATCCACGGCGGCATTGTATCCTTTCAGGAAGGCGGCATACTGCCGTTTCCTCTCCTTCCCCGTCAGTACTTTTTCACGAAAAGCGATAACGCCTAAACGGATATCGCGCTGTTCTGTATCAAAGAGTACCTGATTTTTCCATATCCTGGCTGAAGTGGCCTGTGGCTCTGGAAGCATCATCGCATCCAACTCATTGTTTTGCAACATCTTCAGGCAGATATTGGGATCGTTAATCTGAATCAGGAACACATCGTCGCGCTTCAGGCGTGCACTGTCTATACAGAGTTCAGCCAACAAGTGGGTGGCGCTGAATCGTGCCATGGCAACCATCTTATCGGTGAGTTGTTTCATTTCGGTGATTCGGGACAGACGGTTTGCCACAAGCTGCCAGCGCGCCTGGGTAGCGGTGGCATATCGCAGATATGTACCTTTTTTCTTCATTCCCTCCGTCTTCACCAAATCGGTTACAGTACCCTCGATACGTCCTTTCAGCAACGCGGCATCACAATCTATCTGCGAAGTGTAAGGTTTCAAACGGATATCCACGCCGAGCGTGTCAAAAAGGCGGCGTTCCTTAGCCACATACAGCGGCAGACAATCCATCGTGGGCAGCACTCCGATTTTAAGGGCAGCAGAATCCTCCTTGGCCAGTCGTGCCCTTTCGGCCCTGGATATACGCTGTTTCTCCTCGTAACTTTCGCTACAAGAGACCAGCAACACGATTGCCAGGAAGATATAGAGAATCCTTTTCATTACGTTATTTCCTTACCGGGTCGGAAGTAAGGCCACAACCCAACTTCTTGAATATCTTGCGGTCCACCTCACTGAGCATCACCGTGGCATGTACCTGGCAACCGTCAAGCAGGGGAATCGTATCGAGTGCCTTGCGGCAGTTCTCGTCTTTCTGACTTAATACGGCCAATGCCACGAGTACTTCATCGGTATGCAGGCGAGGATTATTGCCATGAAGCATGGAGGTTTTCATACGCTGGATGGGCTCAATCATCTCCTGGGGAATCAACTTGATGCTATGGTCGATGCCTGCCAGATGCTTGGTGGCATTAAGCAACAGAGCCGCGCTAGGCCCCAACAATTCACTGGTCTCGGCCGTAATCAGCGTGCCGTCTGACAGTTCGATGGCTGCACATGGTGTTCCCGAACGGAGTTTGCGCTCATAAGCAGCCACGGTGCATCGCCTGTCGGCCGTAGAGAGTTTCATCTGCTTCATGAGCAGGGCCAATTTGTTCACTTCCTGGTCGTTGTTGCGCCCGTCGGTCATATTGCAGAGAGCCGTATAGTAGCGACGGATGATTTCCTGTTTGGAAGCCTCACAACACACTTCGTCGTCAGAGATACAGAAGCCCACCATATTAACACCCATGTCAGTCGGTGACTTATAGGGGCTCTCGCCGAAAATACCTTCAAAAATAGCATTGAGCACAGGGAATATCTCAATGTCACGGTTATAGTTGACCGTAGTCTTTCCATAGGCCTCCAGATGGAAGTGGTCGATCATGTTCACATCATTGAGGTCGGCCGTCGCTGCCTCGTAGGCTACATTGACAGGATGCTTTAGGGGAATGTTCCAGATAGGGAAAGTCTCAAACTTGGCATAGCCGGCCTTCACCCCGCGCTTATTCTCATTATAGAGTTGGGAGAGACAGACTGCCATCTTACCGCTTCCGGGACCGGGAGCAGTCACCACGACAAGCGGACGAGTGGTCTCCACATAGTCGTTCTTTCCGAAACCATCCTCGCTGTCTATGAGTTCAACATTCGTGGGATAGCCCTCAATAAGATAATGGTAATAGACTTTTACGCCACCCAGACGCTCCAACCGCTCACGGAAAGCCACCGCTGAAGCCTGGCCATTGAAATGCGTGATAACGACGCTCGACACATAAAGCCCACGCTCTGTGAAGACATCCCGCAGACGGAGCACATCCTTGTCATAGGTGATACCTAAGTCGCCACGAACCTTATTGCGCTCAATATCCTCCGCAGAAATCACAATGATGATCTCAGCGTCATCCCTGAGTTGCATAAGCATGCGCAACTTGCTGTCAGGATGGAACCCCGGCAGCACGCGTGAAGCGTGATAGTCGTCATAGAGTTTTCCTCCAAACTCCATGTAGAGTTTGTCACCGAACTGTGAGATGCGCTCTTTAATGTGCTCCGACTGAATACGGAGGTACTTGTCATTATCGAAACCTAATTTCATGACCCTTTGTCGTTTATATGATGAAATCAAAAATCGAGCACAAAATTATAAAATAATCGCGAAAAAACGACATGATAGCCGAAGAATTTGCAAAAAAAGACAATTAATGAAAGAAAAAATGCTAACTTTGCACACAACATGAAAGTGTACATCGCTTAACCTAATTACATTAAACAATATGAGAAAGATCATTCTGTCATTAGCCCTTGCCCTGATGTCGATTGGTGTTCAGGCACAGAGCAAAGTGTATTTCACAAGAGAAATCACCCCCGAGTCATTGGTCAAAATCTATGAAGCATTGGGCGTGGAGGCCCAGGGCCGAGTGGCCGTAAAAATCTCCACCGGAGAAGGTGGCAACAACCACTACCTCAAGCCTACGCTTATCCGCAACCTCGTGGAGAAGGTGAATGGCACCATTGTGGAATGCTGCACCGCTTACGGCGGCTCTCGCCAGGACGTTTCTAAGCACTGGCAAACCATCCACGAACACGGTTTCGACTCCATCTTTGCCGTTGACATCATGGACGAATACGACCAGATACGTATTCCCATGCAGGACCGCAAGCACTTGAAATACGACATCGTGGGCGGCCATCTGGCAAATTATGACTTCATGATTAATCTGGCCCATTTCAAAGGTCATGCCATGGGCGGCTTCGGCGGCGTGCTGAAGAATGCCTCCATCGGTGTTGCATCCACTGCGGGAAAAGCCTATATCCACACAGCCGGTAAGACGGATGATGCCTCCAAGGCTTGGGGACCTGAATACCTTGCAGCCGGCCCCACTCAGGACAATTTTCTGGAGTCGATGGCTGCCGCCGCTCAGAGCGTACACAACTACATGGGCGGACGGATTATCTATATCGACGTGATGAACAACATGTCGGTGGATTGCGACTGCGACGGACATCCCGCCAAACCGGAACTCAAGGACATGGGCATCCTGGCATCTCTCGACCCAGTGGCCGTTGACCAGGCTTGCCTGGACAAGGTTTTCAACTATCAAGGCAAGAAAGGCGACGACAACAAGCCCCTCATCCAACGCATCAACCGCCAGCATGGCACGTACATCACCGACTATGCTGAGAAGATTGGATTGGGCTCAAAGAAATATGTGCTGATTGACCTTGACCGATAGGCGTCAATTACCTTTCAAGTACATCCTTATAATGCGTGAGGCTATCGGAGCTGCCACATCGGCGCCGAAGCCTCCGTGTTCTATATAGACGGCAATGGCAATCTGCGGATTGTCCTGCGGTGCAAAGGCGATGAAGGCAGAATGGTCCTTGCCCGGGTTCTCCACCGTGCCCGTCTTTCCGCAGATGGGATAAGTGGTCTTCAGCTTGTAGGCAGTACCCTTTTCCACGGCCATTCTCATACCGTCGATGACAGGCTGATAGGCCTCAGGAGCCACTTTGGTCACGTGCTTCGTATGGTAACGGTTGCCTGCCGACTGATGGATATGAGGCGTGAAATAATAGCCGCGATTGGCAATGGTCACGGCCAAATTGCAGAGCTGCAACGGAGTGACCGTCACGTCACCCTGCCCCATTCCTGCCCACCAGATGGTACGTCCGTCCCATCCGTCCTTATAGCGGCGGTTCAGATAAGTGGCATTGGCCAGCAGTCCACCCTTCTCACCGGGAATATCCACGCCCAGCGGTCCTCCCAGTCCCATGCTCCGCATATAGTCGCGCCAGGTATTGATGGCTTCATCGCGGCTTTCGTACATGAAGTCATCGTTGATCATCGAGGCGAAGTTGATAAGAAACCATGTATTGCAAGAAAAAGCCAATGCATCCCTGAGTTGTAGCGGAGAGCGGTGCTGATGGCAACCCACACGGATATTGCCATCGGTAATGCCGTTGTGGCATTCAACGGATGTCTCCGGTGTGACGATTCCTTCGGAAAGCAGCGTCAGCGCCTGTGCCGTCTTAAAGGTGGAGCCCGGGGCGTATGGCGTAGCAATGGCCAGATTCACGTCGAAACCCTTCGGAGAGTTGGTCACCAGACAGATGATTTCTCCCGTGGCGGGCCGGATGGCCACGATGCTTCCCGTCTTTCCCTGCAGCAACTTTTGTCCCAATTGCTGGAGTGCCGGTCTCACGGTCAGCGGTCCGTCAGCAGGCAGTCCCTGAGCGTGAAGCTGGATTATGCCGGTAGCCCACGCCGCTATCAATAATATAAAAGAGGTTATTCTTCCTTGGGTTTTGTATTTCATACTGCAAAGGTACACATTTCTGATTATTCCCACAAACATTCGGCTCATAATTCCTGACTTCCAAAACATCATCCGACGGCTTCGAAAACATCATCAGCCCGACCCCAAAACATCATCAGCCCGATATGAGTATCGGCAAAAAAAAGAAAATAAGCTTAATTTATCTCCGATTAACCGGAATTTTTAATACCTTTGCACCCAAATTATTAATAAGGAAAGCAAGTAATGAACAAATTGGAAACGCCCGTCCTGCTGCTTACGGGTTACTTAGGCAGCGGCAAGACGACATTGCTCAACCGTATCCTTCAGAACAAGAAGGGTATCAAGTTCGCCGTCATCGTAAACGACATCGGTGAAGTGAACATCGACGCCAGCCTCATAGAGAAGGGAGGTATCGTAAATGAGCAGGACGACTCGCTGGTAGCCCTGCAGAACGGTTGTATCTGCTGCACGCTGAAGATGGACCTCGTAAAGCAGTTGCAGGACATCATAGCGCTCCATCGCTTCGACTACATCGTCATTGAGGCCAGCGGTATCTGCGAACCGGCTCCCATCGCACAGACCATCTGCTCCATTCCGCAGATGGCTCCCGAGGTGACGGCGGAAGGCTACCCGCGACTCGACAGTATCGTCACCGTGGTGGATGCACTCCGGCTGAAGGATGAATTCGGAGGCGGAAACGACCTGCTGAAGCAGAATCTCGAAGAGGATGACATTGAGAACCTCGTCATTCAGCAGATTGAGTTCTGCAACATCGTATTGCTCAACAAGGCTGCCGACGTGGAACCCCAGGAACTGGGCCGCATCCGCGAGATTATTCGCACGCTCCAGCCTAAGGCTGAAATCATCGACTGCAACTATGGCGACGTGGACCTCGACAAAATCATCAACACCCATATGTTCGACTTCAACAAGGTGGCCACTTCCGCTGCCTGGATTGCAGAAATTGAAGGACATCATGAGGATGAAGACGATGATGATGACGAACACGATGAGCATGAACATCATCACCACCATGATGACGATGAAGATGACGAACACGATGAGCATGAGCATCACCATGATGAGCACGGGCACCATCACCATCATCACCACCACGACCATGACCATGAAGGAGGCGAAGTGGAGGAATACGGTATCGGCACCTACGTCTATTACCGCCGCCCGGCCTTTGACCTCGGACGCTTCGATGAATTCGTGGCCCGCAAATGGCCGAAGAATATCATCCGCGCGAAGGGTATCTGCTATTTCGACGACGAGAAACAGACCTGCTATGTGTTTGAACAGGCCGGCAAACAGGTTTCCCTGCGCAATGCCGGACAATGGTATGCCACCATGCCCAAGAACCAACTGGCCCAATTCCTGCAGCAGAACCCTGGCGTGATGCGCGACTGGGATGTGAAATACGGTGACCGCATGCAGAAGCTGGTCTTCATCGGCCAGCACCTCGACAAAAAGGAGATAGAACGGCTGCTTGACGAATGTCTGGCATAAGGAAATGATATATCCCGAATCGTTTGAACAGAAGATAGGGTTCCTCGAAGTGCGGACGATGCTCCGCGAAAGGTGCCTCAGTCCACTTGGCAAAGAACAGGTGGACGAGATTACCATGAGCGAAGATGCAGAGGTCATCAACGAATGGCTGCAACAGGTAAGGGAGTTCCGATGCATTCAGGAAGATTCCGACGAGTTTCCCCTCAGCAACTTCTTCGACGTCCGCGAAAGCGTGGCCCGCATCCGTCTGGAAGGCACTCACTTGGAAGAGGAGGAACTCTTCGACCTGAAACGCTCGCTGGAAACCATCCATAGCATCATACGCTATTTGAACCCGGCTGACGGAGACGTGCCCTACCCTGCCCTGCAACGGCTGACGGAGAACGTACGCATCTTCCCGAACCTGGTGAACGGCATCAACCGCATTCTCGACAAATACGGGAAAATAAAGGACTCCGCCTCTCCCGAACTAGGTAACATCCGACGCGAACTGGCCAAGACCGAAGGCAGCATTTCGCGCACGCTGAACAGCATCCTCCATGCTGCACAGAGCGAAGGACTGGTGGAGAAAGACGTGACACCCGCCATCCGCGACGGCCGCCTGGTGATTCCCGTGGTTCCAGCCCTGAAGCGCAAGATACGCGGTATCGTACACGATGAAAGTGCCTCGGGCAAGACGGTATTCATTGAACCAACGGAAGTGGTGGAAGCCAACAACCGCATCCGCGAACTGGAGGCTGACGAGCGCCGTGAGATCATCCGGATCCTGACCGATTTCTCAAAGGAACTGCGCCCCTACGTGAAGGACATCCTGAACTCCTATCGTTTCCTGGCCGTCATTGACCTTATCCAGGCCAAGGCCTCACTGGCCAACGCTTTTGAAGCTTGCGAACCAGAAGTTGCCGAAGAACCGCTCATTGACTGGACACGTGCCATTCACCCCCTGCTCAAAAAAGCCCTTCAGGCACAAGACAAGCAGGTGGTGCCGCTCGACATCATGCTCACCAAGGAGAAACGCATCCTCATCATCTCAGGACCGAATGCGGGAGGAAAATCAGTTTGCCTGAAGACCACCGGACTGCTGCAGTATATGCTGCAATGCGGCCTGAGCATACCCGTCAGCGAACGTTCCCACTGCGGTATCTTCAAGAACATTCTCATTGATATCGGCGACGAACAGAGCATTGAGAATGATTTGAGCACCTACTCGAGCCATCTGCTCAACATGAAGAACATGATGAAGTCAGCCAACGACCGCACGCTGATCCTGATTGACGAGTTTGGAACTGGAACGGAACCGCAGATAGGCGGGGCCATCGCTGAAAGTGTGCTGGGACAATTCTGCAAGAAACAGGCCTGGGGCGTCATTACGACCCACTATCAGAACCTGAAGCATTTTGCCGATTCTCATGAAGGCATTGCCAACGGCGCGATGCTCTATGACCGTCATGAAATGCGGGCTCTATTCCAGTTGCAGATAGGTCAGCCAGGTTCTTCCTTCGCCATTGAGATTGCGCGGAAGATAGGTTTGCCTGAGGAAGTAATCAACGAGGCTAGCGATATTGTAGGTCGCGATTACATCCAGAGTGATAAATACTTACAGGATATTGTTAGAGACAAACGTTACTGGGAGTCGAAGCGCCAGGGAATCCACCAGCATGAGAAAAACATGCAGCAAACCATCGAACGCTATGAGAGTCAAGTGGAGGAAATAGAGCGCGAACGAAAGGCCATTTTAGCGAGGGCCAAGGAGCAGGCTGAGGAACTCCTGCGTGAGAGCAATAGGAAGATAGAAAATGCCATCCGCGAAATCCGTGAAAGCCAGGCTGAGAAAGAAGCCGCCAAACGTATCCGCGAGGAACTCAACTCTTTCCGTGAGGAAATCAGCGAGGTGGACGCCACTCAGAATGATGAAATGATAGCGCGGAAGATCAAGCAGATTCAGGAGCGCAAGGCCCGTAAGGAAAAACGCCGCGCCGAGAAAAACGAACAAGCGAGACTGAAGACTACGGAAACTGCCCCCGCAGGGACTTCATCCAACGCCCCGAAAGCCAAAGACACCCTGAATGTCGGAGACACCGTACGCATCAAAGGGCTGACCACTATAGGACGCATTGAAAGCACGGACGGCAAGATGGCCACGGTCATCTTCGGTGACATGCGCACAAAGATGCGCGCCGAAAGGCTGGAACGTGCCGAAGCGCCCAAAAAGCAGGAAGCGCCAAGCGCCTATATGGCTTCGAGCAAGACCACCCGAGACACTATCGACAACCGACGTCAACAGTTCCATCAGGATATTGACGTTCGTGGCATGCGTGGTGACGAGGCTATCAATGCCGTCATGTATTTCATTGACGATGCCATTCTGGTGGGTATGAGCCGCGTGCGTATCCTCCACGGCACGGGCACGGGTATTCTTCGCACTTTGATCCGAGATTACCTAGCCACCGTTCCCAACGTGGCTGGTTTCCGCGATGAACACGTGCAATTTGGCGGAGCAGGTATCACGGTAGTAGACTTGGATTAAACATGTAACATAATAAAAAAGAGAGCAATACCGGTTGGTGGTATTGCTCTCTTTTTGAGCCTCTTGTCGGATTCGAACCAACGACCCCGAGATTACAAATCACGTGCTCTGGCCAACTGAGCTAAAGAGGCGGGTGGGCAGCTACTTACATCGCGCCGCTACAACCAACTACCTTTGCTACGTTCCCGTCCTGGAGGATTCGAAGGGAGCTGGCCGTGCAAGACTGCCCGTCTTGCGTTAAGCGGGTGCAAAGGTACAAATAAAAGTGAAGAGTGAAGAGCGAAGCGTGAAGAATTTTAGGATTTTAACTATTTTTTTGTCTATTACGTTCAATAAAACAAATAAAATCGCATTTCTCTTCGCTAAATCGAATTTTTGACGTACCTTTGCAGGGAAATATGACACGTTACGAAGAAATAGAACAGCTGCACGCGTTTGCGCGCGTGGATGGAGTGCTCATCGCAGGCCTTTGGATACTGAGTTTCGCCTGTTTCGTAGGCAACTTCGTCAACCCGATGTTTGCCATCGGCGCATTCGGGCTGGGAGCCTTCTCGCTCGTCTTTGCCACCATGCGGCTGAAGCGGTTTCGCGACGAGGTGCGCGGCGGGATCATCTCCTTCCGCAAGGCATTGGGCTACAGCCTGTTGCAATACCTCCATGCCGCCCTGCTCTTTGCCGCGGCGCAGTTTGTCTATTTCCAGTTCATCGACCACGGTTTCCTCATCGAGCACTACACGGCCATGATGAAGACGCCGGAGTTTATGGAGGCCATGAAGATCTATGGGCTGAAAGAGGACGACATCAAACTCGTGATGCAGAACATGGGAGCCATGCGTCCCATCGACAATGCCTTGCAGTTCTTCACTACCAACGTGTTCATCGGAGCATTCATCAGTGTTCCCGTAGCACTCCTGATGCGCCGAGAGCCGGGCAACAGCCGGTTCTATCATAACAATAAACGCCAATCGTAAATCCTAACTCTAAAACAGATGGACATATCAGTTGTAATCCCCCTCTACAATGAGGACGAATCGATACCCGAACTCTTCGCGTGGATCCAACGCGTAATGACCGAAAAGGGCTTCACCTACGAAGTAATCTTCATCAACGACGGCTCAACCGACAACAGTTGGAAAATCATTTCCGAACTCTGTGAGCAATATCCCGAGGCCAAAGGCATCAAGTTCCGCCGCAACTACGGCAAGAGTCCGGCGCTCTACTGCGGCTTCAAGGAAGCACAAGGCGACGTGGTCATCACGATGGACGCAGACCTGCAAGATTCCCCCGACGAGATTCCGAAACTCTACCATATGATCAAAGAGGAAGGCTATGACCTGGTAAGCGGCTATAAGCAGAAGCGCTATGACCCCATTTCGAAGACCATTCCCACGAAGCTCTTCAATGCCACGGCCCGGAAGGTGAGCGGCATCAAGAACCTGCACGACTTCAACTGCGGTCTCAAGGCCTACCGCAAGGATGTGGTGAAGAATATTGAGGTCTATGGTGAGATGCACCGCTATATCCCCTATCTGGCCAAGAATGCTGGTTTCGACAAGATTGGCGAGAAAGTGGTACACCATCAGGCCCGCAAATACGGTACTTCGAAATTTATGGGACTGAACCGCTTTGTGAACGGCTATCTCGACCTGCTCACGCTCTGGTTCCTCTCCACATTCGGCAAGAAGCCCATGCACGTGTTCGGATTCCTGGGAAGCATCATGTTCTTCATCGGATTCGTGGCTGCAGCCATCATCGGAGGCCACAAGCTCTATTCGCTGGCTGCCGGAACGCCTGACCGTCTGGTCACCGACTCCCCCTACTTCTATATCTCACTGACGATGATGATAATCGGAACCCAACTGTTCCTTACCGGATTCATCGGTGACCTTATCAGCCGCTCGTCACAGAACCGCAACGACTACCAGATAGAAGAAGAAATACTGAAGAAATGAAGAACATCGTCTACTTTTTCTCCATTTTGCTCATCTGCTGTGCCTGCTCCACGGTCGACTGCCCGCTGAACAACAGGGTTTTGGCCAGGTATGCGTTCAAAAAGGCAGATGGAACGGCTGACACGCTGAGAGACTCGCTGACCGTAAGAGCCATCAGGATGGAGAACGACACGCTTCTGCTCAACAGAGGAATAGACCTCACAGCTTTCGACATCCCTGTAAGCTACACGAGAAAAGAAGACATACTTGATTTTATATTCAAAAATGATGATGATGAAATCACCCACGACACATTATGGATTGAAAAGGAGAACTACCCGCATCTGGAGTCAGTGGAGTGCGGCCCCAAATTCTTCCACACCATCACCAATTTACACCACACCCGAAACCGTATAGACAGAATAGAGCTGAACAAAAAAACAGTAGAATATGAATCATCCGAAGAGATTTTCCACATATATCTTTTTCCTGTCTATTAGCCTATTGCTCTCAGGAACAGCCCAGGCGCAGCGCAAGAAGATATTGCACATTCCTGATTCCACAGCATGGTTTCAGGGTGTGGAGGTCTCGGCTGAATTCGTAGGAGCCGCGATGAAAGTGCTCGGTGACCAGGGCCAGTATGAAGCAGGCTTGCGTATCAATCTGAAGGACAGGTATTTCCCTGTTGTGGAACTGGGTTACGGCATGTGTGACCATGAGGAAAAGACCACAAACATTACCTATAAGACCAAGGCTCCCTATGGAAAGATTGGCGTTGATTTCAATGTCATGAAGAACAAGCATGACGATTACCGGCTGTATATCGGAGCCCGGTATGCCTACACTAATTTTAAGGTTGACTACAGTTCCCCTCCGATCACAGATCCTTTTTGGCATGACACACAAATAGAATGGGGAGAAGAGAATATGCAGTGCAAGTATCATTGGGCTGAAGCCGTATTCGGCGCCCAGGCCAAGATCTGGAAATTCATCCATCTGGGCTGGAGTCTTCGCTACCGGAAACGCGTATCATATTCAGAGGGAGAACACAGCAAGGCCTGGTATGTTCCGGGTTACGGTAAATCCGGCAATTCCAATATCATGGGTACATTCCACCTCATCTTTGCCATCTAATAACAAATCAGAAACATGGAAAACAAACGAAGCAAAAAAAGACTGTCTCTACAATTAGCGTTCCTCACCTTTCTGATTATCGGAACCATACTGATCATCAAGCATCAGCACAACATGCCTTATCAGCATGACAGAGGCTCCGTATTCGGTACTTTTTACAGCATAACCTATCAGTGCGACAATGACTTGCAAAAAGAAATTGAAGCAGAACTCAAAAAGGTTGACCAAGCACTTTCCATGTTTAACCAAGAGAGTATCATTTCCAAGGTAAACCGGAATGAAAAGGTGGAACTCAACGAGATGTTCCTGCAAGTCATCACCCTCGCCCAGAAAGTATCCCAGGACACGGACGGTGCTTTCGACATTACCGTTGCCCCTCTTGTCAATGCCTGGGGATTCGGATTCAAGACAGGCGACAAGCCTTCCGGCACTTCAATAGACAGTCTGATGAGCACAGTGGGATACAAGAAGATTTCACTCAAAGGCAGACAACTTTTCAAAGAGAACAAGAATACGATGCTCGACTGTTCGGCCATCGCCAAAGGATATGGCAGCGATGTCGTGGCCGCATTCCTGAGAAAGCGTGGCATTGACAACTTCATGGTGGAGATAGGCGGTGAGGTGGTCACACAAGGCATCAGCGAGAAACGGGTGCCCTGGCGCATCGGCGTGACAAAGCCCACCGATGATTCGCTGAGCGTTGACAACGAACTGCAGACGGTGCTGAATGTCACCAACAAGGCAATGGCCACCAGCGGCAACTATCGTAACTTCTACTACAAAGACGGTAAGAAATACGCACATACCATTGATCCAAAGACCGGCTATCCCGTTCAGCATTCGCTACTTTCCGCCACCGTTTTGGCTGACAACTGTGCTACTGCCGACGCCTATGCCACTTCGTTCATGGTGATGGGCATTGAAAAAGCCAAGGGCGTTTTGGAACGCCATCCTGAACTGATGGCCTATTTCATTTATACTGATGAGCGTGGTAACCTTGCCGTATGGTACAGTCCTTCAATGAAAGACAAAATCCTGGAATAACTTGGCTTTAGGTATCGTATTTGAAAAACTGCTCGAACTCCCGTTATTTCAGGGAATGGGACACAACGACCTTAATCAGGTTGTTGCTCATACGAAATTCGGCTTCCTGAAATTAGCGCGCAACAAAACGGTTGTCAAAGAAGGAGATGCCTGCCAGCACATATATTTCCTCACCAACGGTTCACTCAAAGTGGAAAGCCGTGCTGACGACGGCAGTTACAGGCTCACCGAAAAGATGACTGCTCCCGATGTCATACAGCCCGACCGCATCTTCGGACTGACACAGAGTTTTACCAAGACTTTCACCACCCTCGAAGAATGCAGCTTTCTCCGCATTGACAAGCAGCAGGTGCTGAGGCTCATAGCCGAACAGGAAATATTCCGCCTGAACATACTGAATATCATCAGCACCCAAAGCCAGCGCATCAGTCACCAGCCTTGGCGACAGCCCGAAACAACCATCCGGCAAAAGATTGTCCGTTTCGTGGAAAGCCGTAGCATTCGTCCTGCCGGGCCAAAGACGCTGCATATCAAGATGGAGGACTTTGCCCATTTGATAGCCGAGAGCCGTCTTAATCTCAGTCGCGAACTCAATAAGATGAACAATGAAGGCATCATCCAGCTCACACGTGGTGAAATCCACATTCCTGCCCTGGAGAGCATCATCGGCAATAAATAATCGTTAAAAATAATGCAAACTATCCGTGATATGCGGATTTTTGCGTATTTTTGTCGCTGATTTATAAGAGAGGATTGAAAATTGCAATATGAACAACGATAAAGTTCGCATAAACCCCTTTTTCGAGGATTACAAGACACCGCATGATACCGTGCCCTTCGACCGTATCCGTTTGGAGGACTACGAAGAGGCTTTCATGGAGGGTATCCGCCGTGACGATGAACAGATTGAGAAGACCATCAATAATCCGGAAAAGCCGACTTTCGACAATACCATCATAAACGCAGAAGAAGACACTGAAGGTTATTACGACCTGCTGAGCCGCGTATCCACGGTATTCTTCAATTTGATGAGTGCCGAGACCAACGATGAGATGCAGGAACTGGCACAAAAGATACAACCCGTGCTCACCAAGCATGCGAACGATGTCCGTTTGAACAAGAGGCTTTTTGAAAGAGTGAAATATGTACATCGGCATCACCGCAAACTGACACCCGAGGAAAAGACTCTGCTTGATAACTGCTACGACGGATTCGTACGCAGTGGCGCCTTGCTTGACGAAGAAGGGAAAGAGAAACTCCGCAAACTAACCGAGGAGGCTTCCATGCTCTCCCTGCAGTTCTCGCAGAACCTGCTGAAAGAGAACAAGGCTTTCACACTCCATATCACAGACGAAGAGCAACTCGACGGCCTGCCACAGACAGCCATCGAAGCGGCTGCCCTTGCTGCAAAGGAGCGTGATTTGGAAGGCTGGGTGTTCACACTCGACTATCCGTCCTATTCCCCTTTCCTCACCTACTCTACCCAGCGTGATCTCCGTGAGCAGCTTTATATGGCCCGCAACACGGTCTGCACACACGAAAACGAAGAGAACAACCTGGAAATATGCAAGCGCATCATTAACCTGAGAAGGGAGATTGCCCAGCTGCTGGGCTTCAGGACCTATGCCGACTATGTGCTCAAGAACCGCATGGCTTCCAAGGTCAAGAACGTCTATAAACTGCTCTATGACCTGATAGATGCCTATATGCCCACGGCAGAAAAGGAATATGACCAGGTGGAGCAGCTGGCCCAGAAAATAGAAGGCAAGGATTTCGACATGCGTCCTTGGGATCAGAGTTATTATTCACATAAGCTCCAGCTGAAAAAATACAATCTCGATGCCGAGATGCTCCGCCCCTATTTCGAACTTTCACAAGTCATCAAGGGTGTTTTCGGACTGGCAACGAGACTTTATGGAATCACCTTCAAAGAGAATAAGGACATCCCTGTTTATCATCCAGATGTTAAGGCTTATGAGGTCTTCGACAAGGACGGCTCCTATCTGGCAGTCTTCTATGCCGACTTCCATCCGCGCGAAGGCAAGCAGGGAGGCGCCTGGATGACCGAATACCAAGGCCAATATATCGACCGCAAGGGGAAGAACATCCGCCCGCACGTCTCGGTGGTGATGAATCTGACCAAGCCCACCGAAGACAAGCCCGCCCTGCTCACGCTCTCGGAAGTTGAGACCTTCCTGCATGAGTTCGGCCATTCCCTTCACGGCATGTTTGCCAACTCGCGATTCGAGAGCCTCAGCGGCACCAATGTATGGTGGGATTTCGTGGAACTTCCCTCACAGTTCATGGAGAACTTCGCCGTGGAAAAGGAGTTCCTGCGCACTTTTGCCTTCCATTATCAGACAGGCGAGCCCATCCCCGACGAACTGATTGAGCGCATCCGCAAGAGTCGCAATTTCATGGTGGCCAACGGTTGCCTGCGCCAAGTGAGTTTCGGACTGCTGGATATGGCTTACTATACCAAACGGAATGAGTTCAACGAGGACATCATCCCCTTCGAACGCAAGGCTTGGAAGAAAGCCAAGTTGAAGCCCCGCAAAAAGCATACACCCCTCAATACCTGCATGACCGTTCAGTTCTCCCACATCATGGCCGGAGGCTATGCGGCAGGTTACTACAGTTACAAATGGGCAGAAGTACTCGATGCCGATGCCTTCAGCGTATTCAAGAAGGAAGGAATCTTCAACCAGGAAACGGCACAACGCTTCCGCGACTGCATCCTCTCCAAAGGAGGCACCGAACATCCGATGACGCTCTATAAGCGTTTCCGCGGCGGAGAACCCACCATTGATGCATTATTAAAGAGAAATGGAATCAAACGAAAAACAAAGAAGGCTTGACCTGCGCTATCTGCGCATGGCTCGCATCTGGGCAGAAAACAGCTATTGCAAGCGCCGTCAGGTAGGAGCCCTGGTCGTCAAGGACAAGATGATTATCAGCGACGGCTACAACGGCACTCCCTCCGGCTTCGAGAACGTGTGTGAAGACGACAACAACGTCACCAAGCCCTACGTCCTCCATGCGGAAGCCAATGCCATCACCAAACTGGCACGCTCCTCAAACAACAGCGACGGCTCCACACTCTACGTGACGGCCTCTCCCTGCATAGAATGCGCCAAGCTCATCATCCAGGCAGGCATCAAGCGTGTGGTCTATGGAGAACAGTACCGCCTCACGGATGGTATTGACCTGCTAAGGCGCGCCAATATCGAAGTCATCTATTTAGATCCGGATAGTCCTGAAAAACCAGAATAACAACAAGACACACCATGAACAAGAAGCAAAACAGATACATGCCGCTGCTATTGGCTATCAGTATGGCCTTTGGCATCGTGATTGGCACCTTCTTTGCCAATCGTTTTTCGGGCAATCGGCTCAACATCATCAACAGCGGCTCCAACCGGCTCAATAACCTGTTGCACATCATCGACGACCAGTATGTGGACGCCGTCAACCTTGATTCGCTGGTTGACATAGCCATCCCGCAGATACTTTCCGACCTCGACCCCCACTCTGTCTATATCACCGCCAAAGACGCACAGATTGCAGCCGACGATTTGAAGGGCTCTTTCTCGGGTGTAGGTATTGAGTTCATGATCCGCGAAGACACCGTCCACATACAAGGTATCATCAAGAACGGTCCCGCCGAACGTGCCGGACTCCTGGCTGGTGACAAGATTGTGGAAGTGGATGGCAAGAAGTTCGTGGGCAAGGAAGTGACCAACGAGGAAGCCATGCACCGTCTGAAAGGTCCTAAGGACACCAAGGTGAAGATCGGCGTGCTCCGTTACGGTGACAAGAAGGTGAAGACTTTCGAGGTAACCCGTGGAGACATCCCCGTCAGAAGCGTCACCTCTACCTATATGATTGACGAAGAAACCGGCTACATCAAGATCAAGAATTTCGGAGCCAACACCTATGCCGAGATGCTCATTGCGCTGGCAAAACTCTCGCAGGAGGGATTCTCCAATCTTGTGATTGACTTGCGTGAAAACACCGGAGGCTACCTGGAATCGGCCGTGCAGATTATCAACGAGTTCCTGCCTTCAAACAAACTCATTGTCTATACTCAAGGCCGTAAGTCACCTCGCCACGAATACAAGAGCAACGGCAAGGGCAGCTACCAGAAGATACCACTCGTGATTCTCATTAACGAAGGCTCGGCCTCTGCATCAGAGATCTTCGCGGGTGCCATCCAGGACAACGACCGTGGTACCATCATCGGACGCCGTTCATTCGGAAAGGGACTCGTGCAACAGCAACTCGGCTTTACCGACGGCAGCATGATTCGCCTGACCATTGCCCGCTACTACACGCCTTCTGGCCGTTGTATCCAGAAACCCTATACACCTGGCGACGGCAAGGACTACGAGGGAGATATCGTGTCGCGCTATCAGCATGGTGAATTCTTCTCACAAGACAGCATCAAGCACACAGGTCCTGCCTATCATACAGGTATCGGCCGTACAGTCTATGGCGGCGGCGGTATCACGCCCGACATATTCGTTCCCGAAGACACCACGAACGTGACCTCCTATTACAAACAGGCGGCGATGAACGGACTCATCCTCCAGTTTGCCTTTGCCTATACAGACAATAACCGGCAGAAACTCAGCGAATTCACGGAAATGAATGAACTGAACAAATATCTCATCCGCCAGAATACGGTTGAGCAGTTTGCCGTCTATGCCGACAACCACGGACTGAAGCGCCGCAACCTGATGATCCAGAAGAGCCACACCCTCCTTCAGCGCTATATCAACAGCCGCATCATCTACAACATCCTCGATGAAGATGCCTGGACGGCATACCTGAATCAGGATGATGACGTTATCAAGAAGGCTCTCAACGTATTCAAGAACAACGAGGCATTCCCCAAAAAGCCCGACACTCCCACTAGCAAGAAATGAACAAGAAAGACCTACGTGCCTTTATCCGTCTGCAGAAAGGGATGTTCACCCCGCAGCAACTCGACGAGCAGTCGGCCGAGATCATCCGTCGTCTGCTTGTCCATCCGCGCATCAAGAATGCAAGTTGCATACTGATGTACTATTCGCTCGACGATGAGGTGAACACCCACGAGGCCGTTGACTTGCTGGTCAAACAGGGCAAGCGCGTACTGTTGCCAGCCGTCATCAGCGACACGGAGATGGAACTGCGCTGCTACGAAGGTCCGAAGGATCTGGAGGGAGGATTCTTCAATATCATGGAGCCCGTCGGCAAGGCCTTCAGCAACTACGAAGAGATTGACGTGGCGGTCATTCCGGGTATGGCTTTCGATGGCCGTTGCAACCGTCTGGGCCGTGGGCGCGGCTATTATGACCGTCTGCTGCCCAAGCTGCCACAGGCTTATAAGATAGGTATCTGCTTTGATTTCCAGAAACTGCCCGGCATTCCTGCCGACGAGCACGACATCAAAGTGGATGAGATCGTCTGATTCCCCTCCTTTAGGAATCAGCAGAAACGGATATCGGCAATGACAAAGGAGCCTGCCTCCTGGTTCAGTTTGCTAACCAGTTGTGTCTTCATCATCGAAAGGTCAGCACGCAGGGCCGGATTCGTAATCTTCACGAAGAGCGTCTGGTTGCGGATATACTTATCCTCCGTGTAGCGGGCCACCACCGGACCTGCCACCTGCTCCCATGACTCTATGACGTGCGTCTGATTCATAGGCGTCTCCAGACCATTCTCCCGCAGGCATTGGCCCAGTATCTCGGTGAGTGATTTTACATCCTTCCTAAACATCTCCCAACAATCAACTCTTAACTATAAACCATAAACCATAAACCATCAACCATCAACCATCAACTAAACCCCCATAATCTCGCCGTTCTCCACCTTAAATAACTTATAGTCGAAACGACCGGCTGAGAGTATCTGGTCAAGATGGTCACGGTTGGTATCGGTAATGAAAATCTGCCCGTACTCCTCGCTGGAGACCAGCCTTACGATCTGCTCCACCCTGCGGGCATCCAGCTTGTCGAATATGTCATCAAGCAGCAGCAAGGGTGTGGTGTTACTCGATGTCCTTTTCAGGAAACTGAACTGCGCCAGCTTCAGGGCTATCACGAAAGTCTTGTGCTGTCCCTGGCTGCCTTCACGCTTCACGGGATAGCCGCCTTGCAGCATCTCCAGGTCGTCACGGTGAATGCCATGCAGCGAATAGCCCACGGCACGGTCTTTCATACGGTCGCGCTGAATCACATCCAACAGGGGCCCCCGCTGGCAATGCGACTCATAGCGTAGCGACACCTGCTCGCGGTCGCCCGAAATGTGCTGGTAGATTTCCTGAAATACCGGAATCAGTTCCTTCACGAAAGCATCGCGCTTCTGGTAGATAAGCTCGCCGTGAATGGCCATCTGCTCCTCCCAGATTTTCAGGAGTTCCATGTCGGGCTCCTCTTCCATCTTCAGCATCGTATTGCGCTGGAGCAGCGCCTTGTTGTAGCTATTGAGCGTCTCGATATAGGTATTGTCATACTGGGAGATGACCACATCCATCAGCCTCCGGCGCTCCTCGCTTCCTCCCTCGATGAGCAAGGTGTCGCCCGGCGAAACGAAGATGAGGGGTATCAGTCCGATATGCTGTGACAACCGCTTGTATTCCTTTTTGTTGCGCTTGAAATGCTTCTTCGTACCCCGTTTCATTCCGCAATAGACCGTGGTGGGATTCAAGGCATCATCTTCGTAGAGACCTTCCAGCACGAAGAAGTCCTGGTCGTGGCAGATGACCTGGGAATCAATGGCCGTATAGGCGCTGTGGCAGAACGACAGGTAATAGACGGCATCCAGCAGATTCGTCTTGCCCTCGCCGTTATGGCCGATAAAACAGTTAATCTTCGGCGACAGCTCCAACGATGCCTCCCTGATGTTCTTATAGTTGAGGATGGATATTTTCTTCAGTATCACGAGTGCAAAATTACTTCTTTTCCACCTTAAAAACGAAAAAAGTGTGCAAGAAATTTCAATATGTGGATTTATTTGAGTAATTTTGCAGCGTTTTATGCTCGAATAATAAAAAAACAACAAATAAAATGGCAAACGTAAAAGAACAGAATGTTGAGAATCTCAACGCAAAAGAGGCTTTCTTCGTGAAATACCAGAAGCCTATCCTCATTGCTGTAGCAGCAATCATCCTTATCATCGCAGGTATCTTCCTGTACAAGAACTATGTCTCTGGACCACGCGAGGCTGAGGCCAGCACCGCTATCGCCAAGGGACAGGAACTCTTTGCCAGTCAGGAATTCGACAAGGCCCTCAAGGGTGACGGCAACTACAAGGGTTTCATCAAGATCGCTTCCGACTACAGCAGCACCGATGCCGGTAATCTGGCTAACCTCTATGCAGGACTCTGCTATGCAGGTCTGAACAAGTGGCAGGATGCCGTGAAGTATCTCGAAGCATTCTCTACCTCCGACGACGCAATGATCAGCCCCGCTGCCGTTGCTGCCCTGGGTAATGCCTATGCTCACGTAAACCAGCTCGACAAGGCTGTTGACAACCTCAAGAAGGCTGCCTCCATGGCCGACAAGCAGGCTGCCGACGGCGTGAACAACTCCATCGCCCCCACCTTCCTGCTGCAGGCCGCCCAGATTCTGGAAAGCCAGAACAAGAAGGCCGACGCCCTGAAGATCTATCAGGACATCAAGCAGAAGTACGTGGCTTCTCCCATCAGCAACGAGATTGACAAGTACATCGAGCGCGCTAAATAAATCGCCCCAACGAAATGGCAACCGCACTCCATAACCTCTCTGACTACGATTTCGACAAGGTGCCCGATGCCAGCAACATGTGCTTCGGTATCGTGGTGGCCGAGTGGAATCCGGAGATAACCGGCGCCCTGCTCGAAGGTACCGTTTCCACACTCGAAAAGCATGGAGCCTTACCTGAGAACATCATCGTCAAGACCGTGCCGGGCTCATTCGAACTCGTTTACGGAGCCTCACAGATGACGCGCAACGACCGCTATGATGCCATCATCGTGCTGGGAAGCGTCATCCGCGGCGAGACACCTCATTTCGACTACATCTGCCAGGGAGTCACGCAGGGCATCTCACAGCTCAACGCCACCAACGACATCCCCATCGTCTACGGGCTCCTCACCACCGACAACCTCCAGCAGGCCAAGGACAGGAGCGGCGGACGCTTAGGCAACAAGGGTGACGAATGTGCCGTAGTCGCCATTAAGATGGCAAAATTCTAAAACAATCATACAAGGGCGGATAACAAACATTATCCGCCTTTTTTATCTTTCATCCTTCATCTTGAAACCTGAAACTTGAATCCTACAATATGAAACTGATATCTTGGAACGTCAACGGCCTCCGCGCCTGTGAGGGCAAAGGCTTCAGCGACATCTTCCGCCAGCTCGACGCCGACTTCTTCTGCCTGCAGGAGACAAAGATGCAGCCCGGACAACTCGACCTCCAGTTCGAAGGCTACGAGAGCTACTGGAACTCAGCCGACAAGAAAGGCTATTCAGGAACAGCCATCTTCACCCGCCACAAGCCGCTCAACGTGACTTACGGCATCGGCATCGACGAGCACGACCACGAAGGCCGCGTCATCACCCTCGAGATGCCCCAGTTCTTCCTCGTATGCTGCTATACCCCCAACTCCCAGGACGGACTGAAGCGCCTCGACTACCGGATGACATGGGAAGACGCCATGCGCGACTACCTGAAGAGCCTTGACCGCCAGAAGCCCGTCATCTACTGCGGCGACCTCAACGTGGCCCATGAGGAGATTGACATCAAGAACCCCAAGACCAACCGCCGCAATGCCGGCTTCACCGATGAGGAGCGCCAGAAATTCAGCGAGCTCCTCTCCGAGGGATTCATCGACACCTTCCGCACGCTCTATCCCGCCGAGGTCACCTATTCCTGGTGGAGCTACCGCTTCCATGCCCGCGAGAAGAATGCCGGCTGGCGCATCGACTATTTCGTCACCTCCCAGCGTTTGTTGGAGCATATTAAGGACGCCAAGATTCACACCGACATCATGGGCAGCGACCATTGTCCTGTGGAACTCCTGTTAAAGTGAAGAGTGAAGAGTGAAGAATATCAATTAAGCATTAAGCATTAAGAATTAAGCATTAAAAATATGAAACTGAAACGCCTATTAGAAACATTCGACTTCGATGATTTCTTCCCCGAAGTCTGCGTGATGTACCCCAACGCCAAGCGTCACAAGCGTGAGTTCATGCGCGCCTTCAATATGCTCTATGCCCTCGAGCCGCAACCCTCCAAGAAGGCCATCCGCTACCAGTTGATGACCGACCCCGTTTCCGGCGACTCCTTCTACGGAGCCCCCGACTCCAGTTTCAGCGCCTCATGGGAAGTGTTGCTCGGCAAGGAAGTCACCAAAGACAAAAACGTAGATCTCGACGACACCGCCCTGGTGGCCAATTGCCTCATCAACATCATTTTCCTCGGCAAACACCCGCAGGAATACGAAGATTCCTACCAGAAACTCATCAGGGCGTAAGGTTAACGGATAGTTTACAACATACCGTGTCACACTTCGTACCTTAGTGTCGAAGAATCCAGCAATAAGCGCCATCGACAATAATCCATAACCAAGGGAGCATTCGGCATTCGGGTACTCCCTTTTTCTTTCTCTTAGATACAACTCACCACGCCGAGAGAGGTGAGCAGAGCGATAAGAACCGCAACAATCACTTGCACGATGGTCTTGATATCAGTTCGGCGATGCCGTTCAGGTCGAGCGTACCCGTATAGACGGGGCGCGCATACCATTTCTGATAGGCCTCCTGCATGTGTTCATTGTTGTTCTGAACAAGTTTGTAAAGATGCTGTGGCATAATTATGTTATCCTGCTGCTGTTTAAGATAGTTTCAAGTTTCAAGATTCTTTCATTCATGTATTCTGAAAGCGTTTTCTTAGAAAACGATGACAGATTTCAGGTTAAAGATTGAACACAAAATTCACAAATTAAACGCTAACTCCGTGAGACAAAATTCACAAAATTTAGGCCCGATTCTGTGTTTTTTGTTTTGCCGGAAAGCATCTGCGCAAATGCTTAAGTGTTCTTTTGTGGGTTCAGAAGATGCCGAATCTTAGAATCTATGTTTCTTAGTTTCTTAGTTTTTACGATTTGAAAATGGTCACAGATTAATTTTATATTTATATATATTTATAAATATATATAAATATAATTATTTTTCACTCCCAAAACCTAAAAACTAAGAAACTAAGAAACCTAGAAACCACTCCTGTGCCTTTGCAGAAAGGAATTGTTTGATACAATATACGCGTCTGTATATCACTGCACAACACTCAATTTAAGCCTGCGCGCTATTTTCCTAATATTTCGGCGTCGTGCGCGCGATAATTATATCTATTTTTCGCGAACTTTTTTTGCGGGTTTTTGAGGTTTTTCTTGCAAGCCTGACGCTTTTTTCGTATCTTTGTAGTGCATTTGAGATGCACTACAAACAGTAAAACACAAAGCCCTGCGTGCCGCGGCAGGCGAAGGATAACCACTTAGACAGCGGCAGCAGTTTAAAACTATGTCACATCTTTACAAACTTGTTCAGAACAACAATGAACACATGCAGGAGGCCTATCAGAATGATTACTTTTGCACCGTAAAAAGAAAAATATCGCTTTCGGGTTAGCATTTTGAACGTCTGAAGGGTATTACAGTAAAAAAGACGTGATGGAAAGTAAAATCATCCAACGGCTGTTCAAGCAGCACTACGCCAAGATGTTGAGGGTGGCACGCACGATCCTCTACGATGAGCAGGAGAGCAAAGATGTGGTCAGCGACATCTTTGAGAGTCTGCTCCGCGGACAGACGGTCATCATGGCCGACACCGAGGAACGCTATTTGCTGACAAGCGTCCGCAACCAATGTCTGAAGCGTATCCGCCACCAGGAAACGAGGCTCCGCATGGAGGCTGCTACGGCTGAGCAGACTGCTACGGCAGATGACGATGAGCGCCTGGCAGATATCGTAGAGTTCGTGGTCGGTCACCTGACGGAACAAGAGCAGCGCATCTTCCACCTCCGTTTTACCGGAGGGTACAGCTACGATGAGATTGCTTCTGCTGAAGGCATCAGCCGCGTGGCGGTATGGAAGCATCTTTCCCACGCCTTGAAGGAAATCAGAAACCGTTTTAATCCGAAAGCATTATGAAACCAACTGACCGCAACAAACAGCTTTACCGCGATATGACGGAAGAGCCCGAGAAGTATTCCGACCAGGAGTTAGAGGCCATGATGGACGAGATTGACCAAATGCCTGACGTAGAAGAGGCTTGGCAGCAGTTCGAACGGCAGCACGTTCACCCCGTTCGCCTCATGCATACGTGGCGTAAGATAGCCGCTATTTTCATCAGTATCATCACGATATCGGGCCTTGCCTTTGCGGCTGTTCACTTCATGCGCAACCACGAAGGAAAGCCTGCTGAGACAGAACAGCAATCCGCAACTGTTGAAGCACGGACAGCCGATGCAGCCAGGCAACCTGCCGACTCGACGGTCAGCTTGCAGCCTGTGGTCTTCGATAACGTGACGCTGGACAGCATTCTTCCCCAGATTGCACGCCACTATGGCTACACGGTAGACTTCCGCAACGAGCAGCCGAAATCCCTGCGCCTGTACTTCACCTGGAACCCGCAGGACTCCATTCAGAAAGTGACGGAAAAAATGAATCTCTTCGAGCAATTCCACATCGTGCTTGAGGAACAAACCATCATCATCGAATAGGCTATGAGCAGACTGTGTTTATTATTTGTCTTTTTTCATCTGTCATTTAGCGGAGCGATAGCGCAGCGCATCAGCCGAAGCTATCAGAACCTGCCGCTTTCAGCAGTCTTGAAAGACCTCAACGCCGCTTCAAGCCGCTACGAGGTGAGTTTCATCTACAACGAACTGGAGGATTTCCGTGTCACCACGACGCTCCATCGCGCTACCCTCCCCGATGCCGTCCGCCAGGTGGTGGGGTTCTATCCCATGCGCGTGACCGAGACCGACAGCATGATGATCGTGGAATGCATTCACAAGACCGACCGCCACCTGAAGGGGACTATCATCGATGAGCAAGGGCAGCCCATTGCATACGCCAACGTCTCGGTACTTAATCCCGCCGACTCCACGCTGCTGAGTGGTGGTGTATCAAATGAAAGCGGTTACTTTGCCGTTCCCATTGAGCAAGACAAGGTTCTCGCCCGCATTTCCTGCATCGGATACAAGACCATCTACAAGCTCTGCGACAGGCCCGAAGTGGGTACCGTCAGGATGCATCCGGACAACTACATCATCAAGGGTGTGGTGGTACAGGGCGAACGACCCAAGGTGCAGCTGCAGGGCAATTCGCTGATGATGAACGTGGAGGGTACGGTGATGGAGCGACTGGGCACGGCCGAAGATGTGCTCTCGCGGGTGCCTACCATCTCAAAGAAAGGTGAAGGCTATGAGATTCTCGGAAAAGGCGCGCCGCAGATTTACCTGAACAACCGCAAGCTGACCGACCTGAACGAACTGCGGAATATCCAGTCGGACTTCATCCGCACGGTGGAGGTGATTCAGAATCCTGGGGCCCGCTACGATGCCACCGTGCAGGCTGTCATCGTTATCCATACGAAGCGCGCACAGGGCGAGGGACTGGGCGTTGAACTGACCTCATGGAGCAGCAAGGGGCGCGGCTACGTGAACAACGAGCGCATCAACCTGACCTACCGAAAGGGAGGACTGGAACTCTTTGCCAACCTCTTCGGCGCCTATAACAAAAGATGGAACAGCGGCGGCTTTGAGCAGACCGTCTTTGCCGATACTTTGTGGACCATTTCCAACCGCCATCAGTCCACGGAGCGCAACCCTTACCTTGAGGGGCGGGCAGGCTTCAACTACCAGCTGAACGACAACATTTCCTTCGGCGGCTTCTATCAGAACACCTACGACTACGTGAAGACCTACAATGACAATGCCGACGACCTGCTGGCAAACGGCAGTCCGTACGACCACTTGCAGAACAGCGGCATACGCCGGGACAACAATTCACCGAAGCATGAAGCCAATCTGTACTTTACAGGAAAAGCGGGGCAGTTCTCCATCGACTTTAACGCCGACTACACCGCCTACAAACGAGTGAGCCGCAGCCAGCAACAGGAGTTGAGCGACAACTATGAGAACCGCGACGTGAACACCGAGACTGTGACGCGCGGCACTATGATGGCCGAGAAGCTCATCGTAAGTCATCCGCTATGGAAAGGCCAAGTGTCGGTCGGAGAGGAATACACCAACACGCGCTGGCGCAGCAGTTTTGAGAACGCAGAGGGCTTTATTCAGGACAGCAACAACGAACAGCATGAAAGCAATATCGCGCCGTTCGTAGAGCTGCAACAGCGGTTAGGCCGTTTCCATTTGCAGGCAGGATTGCGCTATGAGCACGTTGCATCCGACTACTTCGTCGGCGGCCGGCGGCAGGCTGACCAGAGTCGCACCTATGATGACCTGTACCCTTCCGTCGCCCTGTCCACTTCTGTCAAGAAAGTACAACTGTCCCTGAGCTATACCAAGCGCACGAACCGCCCTGCCTACTGGCTGCTCAACAACGACGTGATCTATGAGAACCGCCTGAACAGGCAGACCGGTAATCCCTATCTGCGCCCCGTCAAGTATCACAGCCTGAATGCGATGGTGATGTGGAAGGGCTTCTATGCCACTACCAACTACATACATTGCATCGACCCCTTCCTGCAAGTGATGGAGAGCCTGGAGCAAGACAGTAAGGTGAACGTTGCAACCATCAGGAACTACAACGATTGCGACATGTTCGTCGTCACGCTGGGCGCACAGAAGAGCGTCAAGCTGGCAAGCGGCATCACATGGACACCGCAGTATAACGTCACGTTCTTTAAGCAATGGCTCACGACGACCTTCAACGGCCTGGACAAGCATCTCAATCAGCCGCACCTGTCGCTGCAATTAGGCAACGTGGTCACCCTACCCCACGACTGGCTTCTGCAGGCCGACTTCAACATGCATACGCACGGCTATACAGGCTCCAACTTCAAGACCGAAACCACCAATGCTATGCTCTCCCTCAGCGTCAGCAAAGACCTGCTGAAGCAACGGCTCAACATCAAGCTAACGGGTAACGACCTCTTCAACCGGGGCATCGGTCACGGCACGTTCTATTTCAACCGCATGACGTTCACTAAAACGGAGGATAACGACACACGCTACGTTTCCCTCTCCCTGCGCTACCGCTTCAACGTCACCCCGTCGAAGTACAAGGGCACCGGTGCCGGTAACGCCGAGAAGAATAGACTGTAAATAAAACAAATGGCGTTTCCGTGACAATCACTCTTTACTTGCTTCATCATTACAACTAAAGGAAAGATATTGTACGCGGAACGCCTTTTCTATTATAATGCCTACTTGCAGTAACGCTGCTCCACCACGTCCCAGTTCACGATCTGCCAAAGGGCGGCAAGGTGGTCTGCGCGACGGTTCTGATAATCCACATAGTAGGCGTGCTCCCATACATCAAAGGTCAACAGGGGCACAAGACCTTTCGTCACGGGATTCTGGGCGTTAGGCTCTTGCGTAATGACCAGCTTTCCGTCCTTGTCCTTTGACAGCCATACCCAACCGGAGCCGAAGAGTGTGGCTCCCTTCTGCACAAACTCTTTCTGGAAGGCTTCAAAAGAGCCGAACTGCTGAGCGATGGCCTCGGCAATCTTTCCCTCTGGAAGATTCTCCGAACGGGGAGCACGAAGGGCCTCAAAATAAAGATTGTGGTTCAGAATCTGTCCGGCATTATTGAAGATTCCGCCGTCGGCCTTCCTGACGATTTCCTCCAAAGGCAGATGCTCGAACGCCGTACCCGGCAGGGCGGCATTGAGGTTATTCACGTATGTCTGCAGGTGCTTTCCGTGATGCAGCGCAATCGTCTCACGGCTGATGACAGGCTCCAAAGCTTCGGGAGCAAACGGCAAAGAAATCAATTCAAATGTACTCATAGCTATATTCGGTTTAATCGGTTAGACAATCTCTTTTCCAAAGGGCGACAGGGCCAGGCGGGCCAGACGGAAGTGCATCTTGCCGAAGGGAATGCCGATGATGGTGATATAGAAGATGACGCCGAAGAAGATATGGGTGATCCATATCCAGACGCCGCCGACGAAGAACCAGATGACGTTCATCAGCAGATTGAGGCAGCCGTGCTGCTGCTCCTTCTCCCTCACGTGGGAGCCGAAGGGCCACAGGGCGAGGATGCCCAGTTTGAAACTCTGCAACCCGAAGGGGATGCCGATAATGGTGATCATCAAGGCGAGTCCGCCTATCAGATACTCAATGGCAATCTGCAGTCCGCCGAAGATTACCCAGATGATGTTTCCAAGTGTTTTCATATTTTGAGTTTTTGAGATTTTGAGTTTATTTTAACTGAACACAAAGACACAAAGACACAAAGTTTTAATCCTTAATCCTTAATCTTTAATCCTTCATCTTTCATCCTTCATCCTTTCTAAAAAAGCAGCGTGAGCAGAGGGATGGTGACGACGGAGAAGATGGTGGTGAGGAGCGTGCCTTGCACCATCAGCGTCTCGTCGCGCTGGTATTTCAGGCAGAACATCGTGCCGAAGGAGGCCACAGGCATACCGATGAGGATGGTGTTGATGCGGTTGATGGTCTCGTCAATTCCTATCAGCCGGAAAAGGAAATACACGCCCACGGGGATAGCCAGCAAGCGGAAGGCGGAGGTAAGGTAGATGGACGGAGAGCCCAGCATGTGGCAGCGGTCAATCACAGCCATCGAGGAACCGATGATGAGCAGGGAGCCCGGAACGGTGATGTTGCCCACCAGGCGGAGGGGCTCGCTGATTTCCTTTGGAATACTATCGAGTCCGAGGAGCACGATGAGGATGGAGATATAGGAGGCCACGAGACCAGGGCAATAGAGCACGCGCCAGTTGAAACGGTGACGCCCTACGGCATCGGGGCCGAGGATGAAGACCACTCCGCAGACGAAGACCGAAAGGGTGTTGGCCACATTGAGCAGCGAGGCGTAGAAGACGGCCTCATCACCGAAGATGGAGGCGGCTACGGGATAGCCGATGAAACCCACGTTGCCGAACATCAGCATGAAACTGTAGATGCCGCGGACGGACGCATCCTTCACATAAAGCCGCGGCAACTGGCTGCACACCACGAAGAGCACGACATACGTGAGGAAGCCCGCAAGCAGCAGCGGCAGGATGAGTTCGCGCTTCGGAAACACATCTCCCATCACCGAAGATACAATCAGGCAGGGACAGGTGAGGTTGATGACGAGATTGGACAGCTGACGGTCGAAGGCATCGCCCATCAGCTTGAACTTCTGCGCCAGGAATCCCACCAGAACGACCAGCAGCATGACCAGCATCTGCGAAACCACGTTATCCATCTCTATGCCAACAGTTCGAGTATCTGCTCTGCGTGGGTCTTGGTCTTGATCTCCTTGGGCAGGAAGACCTTTTCAATGATGCCTTCCTCGTTGATGATGAAGGTGGTGCGGAAGGTGCCCATATACTTGCGGCCGTACATCGACTTCTCTCCCCATACGCCGAACTCCTGTACCAGGCGGTTCTCGGTGTCGGCAATCAAGGGGAAGGGAAGCTGGTTCTTCTCGATGAACTTCTGATGCGACTTGGCGTCCTGCACACTCACGCCCACTACGGCATAGCCCTGCTTGCGGAGGGCGCTGTAATTGTCGCGAAGGGAACAGGCCTCGGCCGTGCAGCCGCTGGTGGAATCCTTCGGATAGAAATAGAGCACCAGTTTCTTACCTTGGAAATCGGACAACCGTATCTCCTTGCCATTCTCGTCGAAGCCCAATACTTCGGGCGCTTTTTCTCCTGTTTTCAGCATAATCGATATATTTATACGTTGCAAAGTTACAATATAATTATGAATTCTGAATGATGAATTAAATAATTTTCGTACATTTGCATTGAATATTTCTAAACAGTATTATGGCACAGCATAATCATTTGGGCGAATGGGGCGAGGAACTGGCCAAGAGATACCTGCAGCAACAGGGGTATGTCATCATCGACAGCGACTGGAAATCGGGCCACCGCGACATCGACATCGTTGCAATGGACGGCGATGAGGTAGTACTCGTGGAGGTGAAGACCCGCAGCAACGACCATTTCTCGGAGCCTCTCGATGCCGTGAACTATCGTAAGATGATGAACCTCAGGCGGGCCTTCAACCACTACATCAAATACCACCGCGTGAACAACGCCGTACGTTTCGACATCATCGGCATCATTGGCTCTCCCGAAGAAGGAACGCCGCGGATAGAGCATTATAAGGATGTGCCGGTTATTTAAGATTCAGGTTTCAGGTTTCAAGATTCAAGATTCAAGTTTCAAGATTCAAGATTCAAGATTCAAGATTCAAGATTAAGGATGGGAAAGGCAACGGAGATTATTGCGCTGATGGAATCGATGCGCGACGAGAAGCAACGGGAGGTGCTGATGCGCTTCTTTAAGACCGGCGAGGGTGAATACGGCGAGGGCGACGAGTTTCTGGGACTGAAGGTACCGCAGACGCGTGAGGTTGCCAAAGAGGCCAAAAGCCTGTCGCTGGAAGAAGTGCAGGAATTGCTGACGAACCGCTGGCATGAGGTGAGGCTCTGCGGACTGCTTATCCTCGTTGCCAAATTCGAGGCTCTCAGCAAGAAGAAACTTGCGGAAGACGCGGAGGCCATCCGGGGAAGGGACGCGATTCTGCAGATGTATCTGGAATATGCGGAACAGGCCAACAACTGGGACCTCGTGGATTTGTCGGCCCCGAAGATTCTGGGGCGATGGCTCCTGCTGCCGACGAACCTCTCTCCCACCCCGTCGGCCCAAGACGATGGGAACATCAAAAAGCAGATCGTGGATGCGCTCGCCTTCAGCGACAATCTCTGGAAGCAGCGTATGAGTATGGTCTGCTCGTGGATGACCTCAAGGGAAGGAGATCCTTCCTGGTGTCTGCGGTATGCGGAAATCCACCTGCAGCATCCTCACGACCTGATGCACAAGGCCGTGGGATGGATGCTAAGGGAAATGGGTAAGAATGTCAGTATGGATCTGTTGAGGGAATTCCTGCGGCAGCATGTCCAAGAAATGCCGAGAACGACTCTTCGCTATGCCATAGAGAAAATGGACGCCGGGGAAAAACGCTACTGGATGGAATACTAATCCTTGTTTGCTGTTACATAACGTACCTGATAGGTGGCCCCCAATTCACGGATCTTGGCGGTCACCCAGCCATCCTTGCAGATGACGGGATATTCTCGTTCACCGGCGGCGATGCAAAGGCGCGATGTATCCGACACCTGACGGTTCAGACGGATGCTGATCTCGGCATCCCGGAAGGTGGGCGTGCTTTGCTGTGCAATAGTATAGGCGTGGGAAAGCTGTCCGGGCTGCAGACTGACAACAGGTTGCACTTCCGTATCGACGGCCATCTGGTGACGGCCCAAAGTGAGCTGGAAGCCTGGCAATTGCAGATGATTCGTCTGATTCCAGCGAAGCATCCAGCGCAGATTCCTGTGGGGCGCCTTCGGAATGGACTGGCGCTTTCCCGTCACGGTGAAGGTGTAGAGCGACTGATTGCCATAGGCATCGGTAAGCGTATAGACCACCTGATAGAATTTCTCGCGGTTGAAGTCGTAGATGCCGCGGGTGTCGTTGGTCTTGAAGAGCGGCAACTGACAGCCTGGCTCCACGAACGATTTCATATACCACACATTCTGATGGCGCCAATGTTGGTAGTCGCCCCAGGAATTGACCTGACGGTTCATCTGTGCGGGAATGCTGTCGACATCGCTTTCGAAAATGACTTCCCCGTCGATGGTCAGGCGCGTATGGCGGATGCCGTAATGATGGAAGGTGTCTTCCATATAGTCGTTGGCCCAGATGCCGAAGCCCACCTTTCCACATGCCGTGAACTCTCGCTGCAGATCATGGGAGGGGAAATTGAAATACTGCTGGCGGTCGCTGCCGTTGAAGACGCCCTCCCCTTCCTGCGGGTAGGCCATGAAGGCGTGGGCCTGCGGCGGTGTCTTGTCAACGAGATACTGTCCTACATATGACAGCGGGTCACGCATCGCCCAGGTGCGCGTATCGTGGATTTCGAGATGGAGATGGGGAGCCACGCTGCTGCCCGTATTGCCGCTGATGGCCACCAACTGCCCGCGGCTGACGGGCATCTCATGGGGACGCAGATAGATATCGGCGGTGTTCTGAGGCGGTTTATGCCATTCCGCAATATCATCAGGCTGCCCATGTTCCCGGCGATAGCGGGAGATACGGGCACGCTGCACAGGCGTAAAGTCCTTCAGGTGGCAATACACAGAACTGTGGCCGTCGGGATGCTGAATGAAAACGGCATTGCCAAAGCCAAAGAGTCCCACGGTGATACGCGACACATAGCCGTCGGCAATGGCGAAGAGGGGCTTGCCCACAGCCATTCCCGTACGGACGTCGATACCTCCATGAAAATGGTGCGGACGCGGTTCACCAAAGTTGCCCGCCAACGTGACGTGGTCATCGTGGACGGGCGAAACAAATTGTAAGGCTGCTGCCAGCAGGAGTGCGCTCAGCATGCCTTGAAGCTCATATCAAGACCTTTCACCGAATGGGTCAAGGCACCCACGGAGACATAGTCAACTCCCTGCTCGGCATAATCGCGGATGGTGTCGAAGGTGATGCCTCCTGACGACTCCGTCTCATAGCGGCCGGCAATGATGTCAACGGCCTTCTTCGTATCGGGCACGCTGAAGTTGTCGAGCATGATGCGGTCAACGCCGCCGTGTTCAAGCACCTGCTGCAACTCATCGAAGGAGCGGACCTCGATCTCAATCTTCAGTTTCAGTCCCTTCTCATCGAGATACTTGTGGCAGCGGTCGATTGCATTGGTGATACCACCAGCAAAGTCCACGTGATTGTCCTTGAGCAGAATCATGTCGAAAAGTCCGATACGATGGTTCACGCCACCGCCTATCTTCACGGCCTGCTTTTCGAGCATACGCATACCGGGCGTGGTCTTGCGGGTATCGAGCACGCGGGTCTTGGTGCCTTTCAGACGCTGCACATAACGGTCGGTCATCGTGGCGATGCCGCTCATTCGCTGCATGATGTTAAGCATCAGGCGCTCTGTCTGAAGCAAAGAACGTACACGTCCGGTAACAATCATGGCGATGTCACCTTTCTTCACGCGCGTACCATCTCCCATCAATACCTCCACCTTCATATCAGGGTCGAAGCGATGGAACACCTCCTTGGCCACTTCCACACCGGCCAGAATACCATCTTCCTTGATCAGCAGATGGCTCTTGCCCATAGCATCCTCGGGGATGCAGCAAAGCGTGGTGTGGTCGCCATCTCCGATATCTTCGGCAAAAGACAAATCAATCAATCTGTCTACTAATTCGTCAACACTTAACATATTAATTTATAGTTTCAGGTTTCAGGTTTCAAGTTTCAAGTTTCTTTCATTCATGTATTCTGAAAGCGTTTTCTGGAGAAAACGATGACAGGTTACAGAGTTTATCTGAAATACTTGGGAGTATCCTTGAAGAGATTGATGCCGATACCGATGCGCAGACCCACCGTGCTGTAGTCGGAATGATTCTTGATAGACTGGTCGTAGTAGAGGGCAGGCTCAATGGTCACCGTGCGGTTGATGAAGAAAGCATAGCCCACTTCCACATTGGGCATGAAATCGTTGTAGCCGCTGGAATGAACATACTTGACACCAGCACCGAGGAAGATACCGTTCTGAACAATATAATAACGGCCACCGACACCGATGTTGAACTCATCGGAAGCGCCTTCGTATCCGTTGTGCTTATAACCCACCTGACCCAGTGCCAGCAGGTTGTCCATAAAGAAATAACCAGCTTTGGCATCAATGCCAAGATGGAATTCCGTTGCGCCGCTGTAACTGGCATCGAAGCCGGTCATCGAAGCACCCACATACATTTTGCCCTGTTCGAACTGGGCGTTTGCGCTCAGCGTCATTACGAGAGCAGCAATCATCATTGCAATTTTCTTCATACGCAGAATTGTTGTTTTGTTAATGTTCTGTATATTTTCTATTCAAATTATTTACTTGTATATTTCCTATACCATGCGAAGAACCATACCAAGGCTACCACCAGGGCAACTACAGCTGTCACATATCCGGCACTCATCGGGGCACCGAAAGCATTCTTCGAAACCACGAGGAACGTGCTACAGACAACGGTCATAAAGACGGCAGGAAGGAAGGTGACCACAAAGGGCTTCTTCTGCTGTACCAGATAGACGGTAATGGTCCAAAGGGTAAAGACTGCCAGCGTCTGATTGGCCCATCCGAAATAGTTCCATATCACGTTGAACCCGTCAGGATTCTCAATATTGAAGAAGAGCAAGCCCAATGTGGCGGCAAAAAGCGGCACGCAGATATAGAGACGCTTGCGGATGGAATGCTGTTCCATATGAAGGAACTCGGCAATGATCAGGCGTGCAGAACGCAGTGCCGTATCACCACTGGTGATCGGGGCTGCCACAACACCCAGCAACGCAAGGATTCCACCGAAAAGCCCCAGCCATCCCTCACTTACGACGGTCACTACCTTCGGGGCGGCCATCGTCATTTCAGGAGCCTGTCCCAACAGCTCCTGTCCTGCTCCGCCATAGAAGAAGAACATGGAAACGGTAGCCCAGATAAGTGCGACGATTCCCTCGGTAATCATAGAGCCATAGAATATGGGGCGTCCCATCTTTTCGGATTTGATGCAACGGGCCATCAGCGGACTCTGCGTAGCATGGAAGCCACTGATTGCACCACAGGCGATGGTGATGAAGAGCGCCGGGAAGATAGGTGTTCCGTTCATTGTGGCAACACCGTCAGTAAGTTCCGGCAGCGATGGCCACTTCACGAAGAGCACGGCCATCAGGGCCACGGCCATGAAAAGCATCGAAATGGCAAACAGCGGATAGATGCGGCCGATGATCTTGTCAACGGGCAACATCGTGGCAATGACATAATAGGCGAAGATGATGCCACACCAGATATATACCCACTCGGTGCCGTCTCCGCAGATGTCTCCGAGGATAAGTGCAGGACTATATACGAAAACGGCTCCCACCATCATCAGCAGGAACACCGAAAAGACCAGCATTACATTCTTCGTGGTGACGCCAAGATACTTTCCCACCAATTCAGGAAGACCGGCGCCTCCATTGCGCATGGAAAGCATTCCCGAGAGGAAATCATGTACCGCTCCGGCAAAGATGCATCCAAGCACAATCCACAGATAGGCAGCAGGGCCGAACTTGGCACCCATGATGGCACCGAAGATGGGGCCTGTGCCCGCAATGTTAAGAAATTGAATCATGAAAATCTTCCACCCGGGAAGAACGATGTAATCGACGCCATCAGCCTTTTCTACAGCAGGGGTCAAACGGTCGTCGGGTCCAAAAACACGCTCTATGAACTTGCCATAGACCAAATAGCCTAAAACCAAAGCCAAGAGACTCAACGTGAATGTTATCATTTGTACCTTTATATTTAAAAAGTTATGCAAAGATACGAAGTTTTTCTGAATTATTCGTACCTTTGCAAAGATTTTTATAAACTTTATACAAATGAAGAGAACACTCATCCTTATATATGTCTTAATTGCCTGCATCACCACCAAGGCACAGCCAATGGCCGTGCCCACTCTCACGGACGAAATACGTGCCGTATGGCTTACGACCATTGGGGGAATCGACTGGCCCCGAACCTATGCAACCTCACCGGCCACCATTGAGCAGCAGAAAAGGGAACTCACCCAAATGCTCGACCGTCTGAAACGGATACGCATCAATACGGTACTGTTGCAGACAAGAATCCGAGGAACGGTCATCTACCCTTCCAGCCTGGAACCCTGGGACGGCTGCCTGACCGGAAAGCCAGGACGCAGCCCCGGCTACGACCCGCTGCGCTTCGCCATCGATGAATGTCACAAGCGCGGTATGGAACTCCACGCCTGGGTGGTTACCCTGCCCTTGGGAAAATGGAATGGTGCTGGTTGCAGGAATATGGCCAGCAAATATCCCAAACTCGTCAGGAAGATAGGACAGGACGGTTTTATGAATCCCGAACAACCGCAGACGGGTGATGTCATTGCCAGCATCTGCGAGGAGATTGTCAGGAAATATGACGTTGACGGCATCCACCTTGATTACATCCGATATCCCGACGGATGGCGAATCACAGTAGGCAGGTCAACAGGCCGCGAACATATCACCAGCATTGTCCGCAAGATCAATTCTGCAATTAAATCAATACGTAAGAATATTAAGCTAAGTTGTTCTCCTATAGGCAAATACGAAGACCTTTCGAGATATAGCAGCCGCGGTTGGAACGCATACGTCGGCGTCTGTCAGGATGCTCAGGGATGGCTGCGCTCAGGACTGATGGACCAGCTCTATCCGATGATGTATTTCAAGGGCAATCAGTTCTTTCCCTTTGCCATCAACTGGTCGGAAAACAAGTACGGAAAGGAAGTGGCAGCCGGACTGGGCATCTATTTCCTTGATCCCCATGAAGGTAATTGGAAAATCGACGAGGTGAAGAGGCAGTTGGCTATCTGCCGTCAGTACGGGCTCGGCCAATGCTTCTTCCGCGCAAAATTCCTGCTCGACAATGTTCAGGGTCTTTACGACTATCTCCTTATCTGGAACAATCAGGATCTACTCCCCGAAAGTCTCGGAGGGCTTCCTCCCCTTCCCGTTGCCCCTGCTTCAAGCAATCCTTCGGTTTCACGGAAACAATTCACCCCCATTGCCAACCTGCCTTTCCTCCAAAACGACGGCCGCTTTGTCACACTTCCGCCTAAAGGTAAGACTTTGGATGCCGATGTCATCATCGTGAAGAGCCTGACGGGCGTAGATGTGGCCACACTCTCCTACCGCGGACCCCAAGCCAGCATCACTCATATTCCCTGTGGAACCTACGAGATTCGCTCTTTGAATCGCAAAGGCATCACCCACAGGCTTGGGTACATGGAAGTCAAGCGAAAATAGGCAACACGTAAAAAAATCCCGACAACGGCGTTTTGCAATCCTAAAGAATGAATCCATAGCAAAAGGATTGAAAAAATACCGCTGAAACTATATTTTTGTGAAAAAGCTTTGGCAGTAAAAGAAACTTTTGTACCTTTGCACGCAAATTTTTGCAACGACTCTTGCATTTATTCAACCGGACATTGCCCCTCATTGTCAGAGGGAGTCCACTTAATTATATTTAAACAGAAATGAAAGTATTGAAATTTGGCGGAACGTCCGTAGGTTCCGTAAAAAGCATTCTTAGCTTAAAGAAAATTGTAGAGACAGAGGCTCGGAAGCAACCTGTCATTGTAGTAGTAAGCGCCCTGAACGGCATCACCGACAAGCTGATTGCCACTTCGCAATTGGCAAAAAACGGTGACGAGCACTATCGCGAGGAATTCGACGCCATGGTGAGCCGCCATCATCAGATGATCGACACGATCGTCACCGACCCCAAAAAGCGCATCGATTTGTTTAATAATGTGGACCAGCTCTTCGAACAGTTGAGGAGCATCTACTACGGTGTGTACCTGATTCACGACCTGAGCGAGAAGACGCAGGACGCCATCATCAGCTATGGCGAAAGGCTGAGCTCGCACATCGTGGCCGCCATCATCAAGAACGGCGCCCGGATGAACGCCCGCGACTTTATCCGCACGGAGAACAAGCAGGGAAAGCACGTGCTCGACTCGGAACTGACGCACCAGCTGATCAAGGAGGCCTTCGAGCCGCTCTTCCACCCGCGCACGCCCGTCACTCCGGTGTATGTGGTGCCCGGCTTCATAGCCCGTGACCGCGACACACACGAGACGACCAACCTCGGACGCGGGGGCTCTGACCTGACGGCCGCCACCATTGCCGCCGCGCTGGATGCCGACGTGCTGGAAATCTGGACCGACGTGGACGGATTCATGACCGCCGACCCGAAGGTGATCAAGTCGGCCTACACCATCAACGAACTGAGCTATGTAGAGGCGATGGAATTGTGCAACTTCGGCGCCAAGATTATCTACCCGCCGACCATCTATCCCGTCTGCATCAAGAATATACCCATAAAAGTAAAGAACACGTTCAACCCCGAGCATCCGGGCACGCTCATCAAGGAAAAGATAGACGACGACCGGAAGCCCATCAAGGGTATCTCGAGCATCAAGGGCACCACGCTCATCACGGTGACGGGCCTCTCGATGGTGGGTGTGATTGGTGTGAACCGCCGCATCTTCACCACGCTGGCCGACCGCGGCATCTCGGTGTTCATGGTGTCGCAGGCCTCGTCGGAAAACTCCACTAGTATCGGTGTGCGCGACGAGGATGCCCAGGCTGCCGTTGAGGTGCTGAACCAGGAATTCGAGAAGGAAATCGAGACGGGCGCCATGTTCCCCATGCAGGCCGAAAGCGGCCTGGCTACCATCGCCATCGTGGGTGAGAACATGAAGCACACGCCGGGCATTGCCGGTAAGCTGTTCGGCACACTCGGACGTAGCGGTATCAGCGTGATTGCCTGCGCCCAGGGTGCTTCGGAGACCAACATCTCGTTTGTGGTCGACGGCCGCTTCCTGCGCAAGTCGCTCAACGTGCTCCACGACTCGTTCTTCCTGTCGGAATACAAGGTGCTGAACCTCTTCATCTGCGGTATCGGAACCGTTGGAGGCATGCTACTCGAACAGATTCGCACCCAGCAGAAGTTCCTCATGCAATCGAGACGCCTGAAGCTGAATGTGGTGGGCATCAGCGACGTGTACAACTTCGTGCTGAACCGCGACGGCATCGACCTCGACAACTACGAGCAGATTCTACGTGCCGGCGAACCGGCTAATACCGAGAAGATGCGTGACGAGATTGTGAAGATGAATATCTTCAACTCGGTATTCGTGGATTGTACGGCAAGCCGTCAGATTGCATCGCTTTATCAGACTTTGCTTGAACACAATATATCAGTTGTGGCAGCCAATAAGATTGCCGCATCGAGCGACTACGACAGTTACCTGAAACTGAAGCAGACGGCTCGCGACCGCGGCGTGTGGTTCCGCTACGAGACCAACGTGGGCGCCGGTCTGCCCATCATCGGCACCATCAACGACCTTTGCAACTCGGGCGACAAGATTCTGAAGATTGAGGCCATTCTGAGCGGAACGCTCAACTTCATCTTCAACGAGATTGCCGCCGACGTGCCTTTCTCAGAGACTGTACGCCGCGCCAAGGAGCAGCGCTACTCGGAGCCCGATCCGCGTATCGACCTTTCGGGTACCGATGTCATACGCAAACTTGTCATTCTTACCCGCGAAGCCGGTTACAAGGTGGAACAGGAGGATGTGGAGAAGCACCTGTTCGTGCCCGACAGCTACTTCGAGGGCTCCATCGACGACTTCTGGAAGAAGCTGCCCGAGCTGGACGCCGACTTCGAGGCACGCCGCAAGGTGCTCGAGGCCGAGAACAAGCGCTGGCGCTTTGTGGCCACAATGGAGAACGGCAAGACGAATGTGGCGCTGAAGGAGGTGCCCTACGGACATCCGTTCTATGGACTGGAAGGTTCAAACAATATCGTACTGCTCACCACTGAGCGCTACAAGGAATATCCGATGCTCATCCAGGGCTACGGAGCAGGTGCCGCCGTAACAGCCGCCGGTGTGTTTGCCAATATCATGAGTATTGCAAACATCTAAGAGCGATGAAGCACATTATTATTTTAGGCGACGGAATGGCCGACCATCCCGTTGAGCGACTTGGAGGGAAGACGCTCCTGCAATATGCCGACAAGCCCTATATGGACATGCTGGCGCGCAAGGGGCGCACGGGACGGCTGATTACCGTTCCCGAAGGGTTCCCCCCGGGAAGCGAGGTGGCCAATACGGCCATCATGGGATACGACCTGAACAAGGTATACGAAGGCCGGGGACCACTGGAGGCCGCCAGCATTGGCTATGAAATGGCCGACGACGACTTCGCCATCCGATGCAACATCATCACGCTCGAAGACGGCCGCATTATCACGCACAACGGAGGCAACCTGGAGACGCAAGATGCCGACCAGCTGATACAATACCTGGACAAGGAACTGGGTTCCGACCGGGTGAAGTTCATCACGGGCATACAGTACCGGCACCTGCTGGTCATCAAGGGCGGTTCGAAGCACATCATGTGCAACCCGCCCCACGACCATCCCAACGAAGCATGGCGACCACTGCTGGTAACGGCCGAGCCCGGATGGGAGAACAAGAAGGACGGCAACCGGATGACCGGTCAGGAAACCGCCGACCTGATTAACCATCTCATCCTGAAGTCGCAGGAATTGCTGGCAAAGCATCCCTATAACATGGCGAAAGCGGCCAAGGGCGAGCGCCAGGCTAATAGCATCTGGCCGTGGAGCGGAGGCTACCGTCCGTCGATGGAAACGCTGATGCAGCTCTATCCCCAGGTGAAGACCGGAAGCGTGATCTCGGCCGTGGACCTGATTCGCGGCATTGGGCACTATGCCGGACTTGACATCATCGAGGTGGAGGGAGCCACGGGGCTGGCCAACACCAACTACGAGGGAAAGGCCCAGGCAGCCATCGACGCACTGAGGCGCCAGGACTTCGTGTTCGTGCATGTGGAGGCCACCGACGAGGCCGGCCACGACGGCGACCTGGAGCTGAAGCTACGCGCCATCAACTATCTCGACCACCGGCTCATTGAGCCCATCTACAACGAGGTGCGCACGTGGGACGAGCCCGTGTGCATAGCCATCCTGCCCGACCACCCCACTCCTGTAGAGATGCGCATCCACGTGAACGAGCCCGTACCTTTTATTATATATTATAAGGGTATCGAGCCCGACGGCGTGCAAAGCTACGACGAGGTGAATTGCGTGGGCGGAGGCTACGGCATGCTCAGGCTGAATGAATTTATGCAAACTTTTATGAACATCTAGAATATGATATACTACAGCACCAACAAAAAGGCACCTGTGGCTACGCTCGAGAAGGCGGTAGTGAAGGGACTGGCCGAGGACCGCGGACTCTATATGCCTGAGCAAATCAGGCAGCTGCCCAAGGAATTCTTCGACAACATCCAGGACATGTCGTTCCAGGAATTGTCGTACCAGGTGGCCGACGCCTTCTTCGGCGAGGATGTGGATGCCGAAAGCCTGAAGCGCATTGTCTACGACACGCTTTCGTTCGATTGTCCCGTTGAACGGGTAACCGACAACATCTATTCGCTGGAGCTTTTCCACGGTCCCACGCTTGCTTTCAAGGACGTGGGCGCAAGGTTCATGGCCCGCCTGCTACAATATTTCATCAAGAAAGAGGGCGAGACGAAGGAAGTGAACGTGCTGGTGGCCACTAGCGGCGACACGGGTTCGGCCGTGGCCAACGGATTCCTGGGCGTGGAGGGCATCCACGTGTATGTGCTCTATCCCAAGGGAAAGGTGTCGCCCATTCAGGAGTGCCAGTTCACCACACTCGGCAAGAACATCACCGCCATCGAGGTGGACGGCGTGTTCGACGATTGCCAGGCGCTGGTGAAGAGTGCCTTCATGGACGAGGAGCTGAACAACCACATGAAGCTGACCTCGGCCAACTCCATCAACGTAGCCCGCTTCCTGCCCCAGTCGTTCTATTATTTCAACGCCTATGCCCGCATGAAGGCCCTGGGACTGGCCAACAATCTGGTGATGTGCGTGCCCTCGGGCAATTTCGGCAACATCTGCTCGGCCCTCTTCGGCCGCAAGATGGGGCTTCCCGTGAAGCGCTTCATTGCCGCCAACAATGCCAACGACATCTTCTACAACTACCTTCAGACAGGAAAATACGAGCCGAAGGCAAGCGTTCAGACGCTGGCCAACGCAATGGACGTGGGCGACCCGTCGAACTTTGCACGCATCTACGACCTTCATAACGGCAGCCACGAGGCCATTACCGAGTATATCAGCGGTGCCACCTACAAGGACGGGCAAATCAGGGCCACCATGCAACAATGCTATAACGAGACGGGCTATACGCTCGACCCCCACGGAGCATGCGGCTATCAGGCGCTGAAGGACTTGCTCAACGACGGCGAAGTGGGCGTTTTTTGCGAGACGGCCCATCCCGCGAAGTTCAAGGAGAAGGTGGACGAGATTATCGGCATCGACGTGGAGATTCCCGAACGCTTGGCCGACTTCATGAAGGGCACCAAGCAGAGCATTCCCCTGGGCAAAGACTTCGCCGGATTCAAGAAATTCCTGATGGAACAATAATACCGACTTAACATTATTTAAATAAAAATATCGGTGTGTTTTGAACAACGTACCGATATTTTTATTAATTTTGCATCGCTTTTAGTACTAAAATTTAGATATTAGCTTGAAAATCAAGCGGTTAAGAAGATTCTAAGGATTTCAAGATGAGACAATTAAAGATTCAAAAAAGTATTACCAACCGTTCCAGTGAGGCGTTGGACAAATATCTCGTGGAGATAGGTCGCGCACCACTGATTTCGATTGATGAGGAAATTGAGCTGGCACAGAAGATCAAGAAAGGTGGACGCGAGGGCGAAAGAGCCAAGGATAAACTCGTGACCGCCAACCTCCGATTTGTTGTTTCTGTAGCAAAGCAATACCAACACCAAGGACTTACGCTTACAGACCTTATTGATGAGGGTAACATTGGTCTGATTAAAGCAGCACAGAAATTTGATGAAACACGTGGATTCAAATTCATCTCTTATGCTGTATGGTGGATTCGCCAGAGTATCCTTCAGGCTATTGCTGAGCAGAGCCGTATCGTGCGTCTGCCACTTAACCAGGTAGGTTCACTCAATAAGATTAATCACGAGATCAATAAGTTTGAACAGGAGAACCAGCGTCATCCTTCTGTCAGCGAACTGGCAGAAGCTACAAATATTGACGAGGAGAAGATTGGTCAAAGTCTGGCAGCCGACGGCCACCATGTCAGTATTGACGCCCCCTTCCAAGACGGAGAGGACAACTGCATGCTTGACGTGATGCCTTCCGGTGATGATTCTCGTACGGACCGCAAGGTTGACCATGAGAGTATGGCTCAGGAACTGAACACCGTTCTTTCCAAGGTTCTGAAGGATCGTGAAATTACCATCATCCGCGAATGCTTCGGTATCGGCTGTCACGAGAAAGGGCTTGAAGAGATTGGTGATCAACTGGGACTTACCCGCGAGCGTGTGCGCCAGATTCGTGAAAAGAGCATTGCAAAACTTCGCGACAGCGGTAATGCAAAGATTCTGATGAAGTATCTGGGATAAAATTCCCTATTATCCATAAAAAATCCGTTTGCTCATTCTTGCAAACGGATTTTTTTTGTATCTTTGTCGGCGATGCGCAGATGGATTCTCTTATTATTGATATCCTTTCTAACCTTGGAAGGCACAGAAGCACGAACTCGTATGGATTCCGTGCTTATCAACCGTGTATTCAACTACCGGCAGACCATCGACTTCAAGCAGTTTCCCGATGAATTGAGTTATTATACCCGTTTCTACATCAATAAAACCCGGCGTAATCCCATTCTGTGGGCAATACCATCGATGTACAGGATTGCCAGACATTCCCAACGCGAATTTGCCGGAGAAACATGGTACAAGTTCAAGGCCAACTCAGAAGAAAAGATTATCGAACAGGTGAACATTGAGACCGAATCGAGAGTGCATTCCGTTATGGGCACCGTAGAAAACTATCTGAAACCTGACATCTATGACGTCTTGATGACACAAAACGGCGTACTGTCTCCTTTCAACAGGCTGAATGCCGTCTATTACAAATATGAGATAACCCGCCTATCATCCAATAACGCGGAGTTGACTTTCCGGCCTCGCGTTTACAACACCAAATTAGTACGTGGAAGTGCCGTAGTTGATCCGAAGACAGGACGTATCATCAGTGTTACATTCTTTGGTGAATTTGATATGATCAGGTTCACGCTTAGTGCCACGATGGGCGATGAAGGTCCCAAGTCACTGTTCCCTGTTCGATGCGACATCCATTCCAGATTCAAGTTTCTCGGCAATCGCATAGAGACTGACCATTATTCCCGATATGCACTGCCCCAAATACTCAATGACTCTATCAGGGACAGCGAGGACAAGGCATTGATGGATTCCTTACGACCAGAGCCTCTGCCTGAGAAAATTGCTATGCTCTATCACGAGAAAGACTCTCTAGACAGTATTGCCTGGGCTAACAGAGATACTTCAAGCGTAGAAAGAAAACCAAATCTAGTAAAGAAGATTCTCTGGGACAGTTTTGCAGACCATCTTCTTAACCGTACCCGAATGAGCCTTGGTAATGACCAGAGTTACATCAGGCTTGACCCACTGCTGAATCCTTTGTATTTCGGATACAACAACAATAAAGGTATTACCTACAAAATCAAGCTGCGACTAGTCTATGCCTTCAATGACAATCAAGATATCTACATGCAGTTTAAGGGAGGATACGCATTCAAGCAGAAACAGTTCTATTTCAATGTTCCTTATCGCTTTACCTTTAATAAAAAACGCGACGGATACGTTGAACTGACGGTTGGAAACGGAAACCGCATATCCAACTCCTCCGTCAGGGAACGACTGCAGGAAATTCACAAAGACTCCCTCCAAAAACTTAACTGGGACAGTCTCCAACTTGACTATTTCAAGGACTTCCATATCAGAGGGTTCGCTCATCATAACATCAACGACCATATCTCCATAGGCGGTGGTTTCAATTTCCATCGCAGAACACCTGTTGACTATAACAGTTTCCACGAAACCAAAAGTGCCACCGACTATCGCTCGTTTGCACCTTTCCTGGAATTGCAATACCGCCCATGGGGTTGGAAGAGCATCATCCTGACAGGTAGTTACGAGCGCGGCATCAAGAACATCGCAAGATCAGATATGGAATATGAGCGCATCGAACTTGACGCTTCATGGAAAAAACTCCTGAATCCCCTGAGAATCTTGTCCATGCGACTAGGAACCGGATTCTATACGAACCGGGAAAAAACGGCCTATTTCTTGGATTACTCCAATTTCAGCAGAGACAACATTCCTGGCGGATGGAACGATGACTGGTCTGGTGACTTCCAAGTACTTGACAGCCATTTCTACAACTCCTCAAAATACTATATCCGCGGTAATATCACCTACGAGAGTCCGTTGCTCATCGCTTACCGCATCCCGGTTGTCGGACGCTTCCTGGAATCAGAGCGAATATATACCAATGTATTGAAATCATCGCAAGTCAACCCTTATGTAGAATTCGGTTATGGTTTCACCAACCGTATTTTCTCGATGGGAGTGTTCTTAGGTTTGAACAACTGGAAATATGATGGCATGGGATTCCAGTTCGGCTTCGAATTGTTCAACCGTTGGTAATTTATACGTATAAAGTGCCATCATGCTATCAAACACATTTACAATCTTTGGAATATGAATCACCAGCTAACAGTATATAAAGCATCTGCCGGTTCCGGAAAGACCTTCAGGTTGGCTACGGAGTATATCAAGCTACTCATTCTCAATCCCCAAGCCTACCGCAACATCCTAGCCGTGACCTTTACCAACAAGGCTACGGAGGAAATGAAGGAACGTATCCTGAGTCAATTATACGGCATCTGGAAAAGACTGCCAGATTCCCAAAACTATATGGATAAAGTGGCCGGGGAGCTCAAGGTCTCAGAAGAACTGGTTTCAAAGCGTGCCGGTGAAGCCTTGACAAACCTTATCCATAACTACAACTATTTCCGCGTGGAGACTATCGACAGTTTCTTCCAGAGTGTACTCCGTAACCTTGCGCGCGAACTTGACTTGGCAGCCAACCTCACCGTTGGACTTAATGATGTACAGGTAGAAGAACAAGCTGTGGATGAACTCATCGACGAACTGTCCACCACAAGTCACCTCCTGTTCTGGATTATTGACTATATCAAGGAAAACATTGAGGATGACAAAAGCTGGAATGTTATAGGACAAATCAAGGATTTCGGGCGTACGATCTTCCGTGACTTTTATAAGCGTGAGAGCGACAACCTGAAGGAAAGATTCGAAGATCCTGATTTCTTCAATGATTACACCACCACTATCCGGGAAATCAGAAAGAACGCACGTGAGCGAATGACGCAATATGCCGAGACCTTTTTCGACACACTGGAAGAAAACGGCCTTACACCAGACTCACTCACCAACAAACAGCGCGGTATAGCCAGTTATTTCAACAAGTTGAAAGGTACCGACTGGAGTAATAAGAGTTGTCTGAACGCCACTTTGGCCAAGCATTTGGAAGCAGCCGAAAACTGGGCGTCCAAAAGTAGTGCCGACCGCCAAGTGGTTATATCTCTTGCTGATGAAGTCCTGCTCCCTTTGCTCCGTGACACTGAGAACGACCGTGAACGTCAATGGAAACTTTTCGTCAGTGCCGATGTGACACTGAGACACCTGAACCAACTCCGACTCTTAGGTAATATAGAAGAACGGGTGAGTTCGCTCAACAAGGAGGCAAACCGCTTCCTGCTCAGTGACACACAGGCGTTCCTCCATAACCTGATGGACGGCTCCGACTCGCCTTTCATCTTTGAGAAATTGGGCACGCAACTGGAACACATCATGATAGATGAGTTCCAAGACACCAGTACCGTTCAGTGGGAGAATTTCCGCGTCCTGCTCAATGAGACCATGAGCCGCGGCACCAATCTCATCGTGGGTGATGTCAAACAAAGCATATATCGCTGGAGAAGCGGTGACTGGCGTTTGCTCAATGGTATCGAGAACCTCTTCCACAAAGAACAGATTAAAGTGGAAGACCTCGACATTAACTTCCGTTCCTCCCGCAGAATCATAGAATTCAACAACCGCTTCTTCACTGCCGCACAAGACATTGAGTATCAGCATGAACAGGAGATCAATCCAGAAGAGGCATCTCAACTGAGTGACGCCTATGCCAAAGTGGAGCAGAAGATTCCTAACGACAAGCCAGATGAAGGATTGGTACGCATCACGCTGCTTCCCAAAGAGGAATACGAAGAGCAAATGATTGCCCAAATCATCCAGACCGTTGACGAACTCCGCTCACAGGGCATAGCCGAAAACACTATTTGCATACTGGTTCGTGCTAACAAGCACATTCCACTCATAGCCGATGCATTTATGCAACAGCGGCCAGAGATGAAAATCATCAGTGACGAGGCTTTCCGGCTGGATTCTTCCATGGCAGTATTAACCCTTATCCAAGCCCTTCATGCCTTGATACATCCTGAAGATAATCTCTGCAAGGCAAATCTTATTAAGGCCTACGAGCGCATTAACGGGAATTCCGATATTGAACTCCCACTCGACCATCGGTTGCTTACACTTCCTTTGATGGACCTGACCGAACGACTCTTCTCTCTCTTCCATCTCGAGAAACTCAAGGACGAGAGCGCATACATCTGCGCCTTCTACGACCACATGAGCAAGTTCCTGCAGGAGACTGGAGGAGATATCGATGCCTTCCTGCGCTGTTGGGACGACTCCATTCACGAGAAAACCATCCAGAGTGACCAAATCAACGGCATCCGTCTCATTAGCATTCATAAGTCAAAAGGTCTCGAATTCGACAATGTCATCATCCCCTTCTGCGACTGGACGATTGAAATGCGCATGGGCAACACCATCTGGTGCAAGCCTACGGAAGAACCGTTCTGCAGACTGCCCCTGGTTCCCGTTGACTACAGTTCACGCCTGTCTGACTCCATCTATCAGAAAGACTACGCCCACGAGCATCTGCAAAACTGTGTGGACAATCTTAACCTACTCTATGTAGCCTTTACCCGCGCCAGTCACAATCTCTTTGTCATCGGCAAGCGGGATGCCTCCAACTCCCGAAGTACGCTCATTCAGGAAGTGCTTGCCAAATGGGGAACGGATATGGGAGAAGCGTCTCAACCGGTCATTTACGAAGAGGGAGAACTGCTCATCAAGCAGAAAAAGGCAAAGCAATCGACTGCCAACAAGTTACTGCTGCCTGTAATCCCCACCCCCGTGACCATCCAAAGTTACACGGCAAAGACAGCCTTCAAGCAGAGCAATAAGAGCCGTGACTTCGTCCAGGATGATACCAACGAAACAGAACAGGCACGCTATATCAAAATGGGTAATGTGATGCATAACCTCTTCTCCACCATCCGCACGGTGGCCGACATTCCTCAGGCTCTGCGGGAACTGGAACTCGGTGGTGTGCTCTACGATGAAGACGTCTCTGCAGAAAGTTTGAGGAACATGCTGCAGAAGCGGCTTTCCGACAAGCGCGTGGCCGACTGGTTCTCTCCGCGATGGACCCTTTTCAATGAATGTTCCATCATCAGCATCAACGAAGAGGGGGAACTGCTGGAGCGTCGCCCTGACCGCGTGATGACCGACGGGCAACAGATGGTTGTCGTCGATTTCAAGTTTGGACGCCCACGCGACGAATACCAAGAGCAGGTGCGTGAATATATGGAACTCCTCCGCCACATGGGCTACCAGCAGGTGAGTGGATATCTATGGTTCGTTTATTCCAATAAAATAGAAGAAGTAAAATGAAAGCATTTCTCGAAATAGTCGCCGAAGACATCATCAGCAAATATGGAACCGACTTGAGCCACATTGCCGTTGTGTTCCCCAACAAGCGTGCCTCGCTCTTTCTCAACGAAGCCCTGGCAAGGCTCGCAGGCCGTCCTATATGGAGTCCTGCCTATATCACCATCAGCGACCTCTTCCGCCAGCATTCATCGCTGACCGTCGGCGACCCCATCAAACTCGTCTGCGAACTCTACCGCTGCTTCACATCCATAACCGGCATCGACGAGACCCTCGACCATTTCTACGGCTGGGGACAGTTGCTCATCAGCGACTTCGACGACATTGACAAGAACATGGCCGTGGCCCACGATGTATTCCGCAACCTTCGTGACATCCACGAACTCGATGACCTCTCCTATCTCACCGAAGAGCAGACAGCCCTGCTTCAGCGTTTCTTCAGCAATTTCTCTCCCGACCACAACAGCGAGCTCAAGCGCCGTTTCCTCCAATTGTGGAGCCATATAGAAGATATCTATGAGAACTTCCGCACCGAACTGCGCTCCCAGCAGCTGGCCTACGAAGGGATGCTCTATCGCGAGGTGGCAGAGACTGACGATATCCCCTTCAAATATGACACCTACCTCTTTGTCGGCTTCAATATGATGCAGAAGGTGGAACTCCGACTTTGCGAACGTCTGATGAAGTTGCAAAAAGCCAAGTTCTACTGGGATTTCGACCAATACTATATGGCACCCGACAATGAAGCAGGCTATTACATCCGCGAGTTGCTGGAACAATTCCCCAACGAACTGGACAACACCGACGAGACCATCTATAACCAGTTTTCAAAGCCCAAGCACATCACCTTCGTCAGTGCCCCCACAGAGAATGTACAGGCACGTTATGTCAGCCAATGGCTGCAATCGGAAAACCGCATTGGCGACGGTCGCCGTACGGCCGTGGTGATGGGCGACGAGCACCTGCTGCCTTCCGTCATCCATTGTTTGCCGGATGAAGTGGAGAAAGTAAATATCACGACGGGCTATCCGCTTAACGACACGCCCATCAGTTCGCTGGTGATGCTGCTCTCACAACTCCGCCAAACACAGAAGATACCAAAGTACCTGATGCGCCGGGTGATGCGCCACAGCTACGCCCGTTTCCTCGACGAAGAGATGCTCACGCGTCCCATTGATGACAATCTGCAGTACATACAGTGGATGCAGTTCGTCGTCAAACATATCGCCCAGCATACACAGGACGAGGAGAATCCGATGCAGGCGGAGGCTCTCTTCAGGATGTATACCCTCCTTAACCGCCTGTCGTCACTCATCGAAAACGACCATCTCGACGTGGACCGCATCACGCTGCAACGCCTGCTGCTGCAACTCATCCGTTCCACGTCCATTCCCTTCCACGGAGAACCGGCTGTGGGACTTCAAGTGATGGGCGTACTTGAAACGCGCAATCTCGATTTCGACCATATCCTGCTGCTCTCCTGCAACGAGGGTAACCTGCCGAAGGGCGTCAACGACGCTTCATTCATACCCTATGCTATCCGTAAGGCATACGGCCTGACCACCATCGACAACAAGGTGGCCATCTTCGCCTACTATTTCCACCGTTTGCTCCAGCGGGCAAGCGACATCACCATCTGCTACAACAACTCCACCGAAGACGGCCACACCGGCGAGATGTCACGCTTCATGCTCCAACTCCTTGTAGAGAGTCCGCATACCATCGAGAGGCGTTCCTTGCAAAGCGGACAACAGCAGATGCACCTCCGTCCCCAAAAGCGGGAGAAGGATGCCCAGGTGATGGAGACACTGCGGAGTTTCAAGTCCCTCTCACCCTCGGCCATCAACCGCTATCTTGCCTGCCAACTGACTTTCTACTTCCGCTACGTTCTGGGCATTATGGAACCCGACGACAATGAGGAAGATGAAATTGACAGCCGCATCTTTGGCAACATTTTCCACCGCTCCGCCCAACTGCTCTACGACAGGATGGGAAAAGTCATCAGACCTGACCAACTCAAGGAGTTACTTCAGCATCACGAACAGATAGAAATCACCGTGGACAAGGCCATACGGGAGGAACTCTTCAACATCAAAGACGACCGACCATTCCAGATGGAACTCAACGGCCTGCAACTCATCAACCGCGAAGTGATCATCCGCTATCTGCAGCGCCTTTTCGAGATAGACCTCAGTCTGGCACCTTTCACCATCAAAGGCAATGAGGAGAAAGTATATCAGCAGATTCCCGTCACCACCTCCGATGGAAGCCGTACGATAAGTGTCGGCGGCAGCATCGACCGACTGGACCAGATAACCAATCCGATTACCGGTGAACAGTACATCCGGGTCGTTGACTACAAGACCGGAAGCCGCGACCTCCGGCGCAAAGTCAACGAACTGGCAGAGATCTTCTCTCCCGACAACATCCGCGAGAAGCATACCGACTACTATTTGCAGACAATGCTCTATTCCATCATCGTGCGGCAGCATCCGAAGCTGAACCCCACGCAACTGCCCGTATCCCCTGCCCTGCTGTTCATCCAGCATACGATGGCAGATGACTACGACCCTACGTTGTCGATAGGAAAAGAAAAAATCAATGACATACAAACGTATGTCACTGATTTCCTTGAAAATCTGCAAAAACTTGTAAGTGAGATCTTTGAACCGCAACAGCCCTTCCTACCGACTACCGACAAGAAGAACTGTGCCCACTGTCCCTACCGGCAACTATGCGGCCTATAAGGTCATTTCATGCAACTGTCCACGAAATGAAGGGGAAGTAGTGTCTTCACATTGGGAATCACGTAAATGCCCTCCGTGCCGTAAAGCAGTATCTTCACGTCACACTGGTAGCGGTCTTCCATCTCAAGAATCACCTGGCGGCAGGCGCCACAGGGTGATACCGGAGTAGCCATCAGTCCCTCTTCGTTACGGGCGGCAATGGCCAGCGCCACGATGGCTGATTCCGGATGCTGCGACTGAGCTGCAAAAATGGCAGAGCGCTCCGCACAGAGTCCTGAGGGGAATGCCGCATTCTCCTGGTTGGCACCAATCATTTCCATACCATCTGCCGTTCGCAGACAGGCTCCCACGTGGAAGTTCGAATAGGGAGCATACGAGTTACGGGTGGCCTCTATGGCCTTGTTCACCAGCCGCTGGTCATCCTCTGAGAGTTCCTCCATCTGGCAGAACTGAATCTTAGCATCCAAGTTGATTTCTTTCATAAGCGTCCCTTTTATAGCGTTTGATTAATTATCTTTTTCTTATTTCAGGTTTCAGGTTTCGATTCTTCAAAGCATCCGATATCCGGCTGGTCGTCACGCGCCTTTCCGTCGCGGTCGTTGCTCACGGGATAATCCTTGCTTCCCTTGTTGATGGCAGGTGAAAGGGAATCCAGGTGGAAATCATAGTGTTGCGTATTGATGTCCACCAGTTTGAAGTGCTTGTCGCCCTGTACGGAAGCCGTGTCCTCCACATTCTCAAAGATAACGTCGATGATGTGCTCGGCATCTTCCACGGCCGGTGTGCGCAGGATGCTGGAAATGAAGCGGTAGTTGAAGGGGATGTCCTCATTCTCTGTTGCACCCATCACCACGTCCTCTGGATATCCGGTCACGATGGAGTTGATGCAGTCCATCCGCAGGAGCGGCATCGTAGCCGTGGAATAATAATTGAGAGCCGGCCTTCTGTTGGAATCAAAGGGATAGAACTGGGCCAGTGTACAATGGTTCATCGTCACGTCACCACCCAATATATCCACGCACTCATAGAGCGTATTGGTAAACTGGCAGTTTTCTGCCGTCACTTTGCAGTTAACGGTCGATAATCCCTTTCCCTGACAGTTATGCACGGTCATGTTCTTCAGCGTCAGTTTCTGCTTCTCCACATCGGCCGAATCACAGACGATACCATTGAAGGAACTGTGAAGGTCAGTAAACTCCATCACATTGTCATAGGAAGTCTCATAGAAATGGATTCCGTCCCACAGACCGCTCATCAGGTCGTAGGGCAGATAGTCGAACATCCAGTCCAGACGGTCGCCTCTCAGTATCACCTCCTTGCCAGCCTCACCTTGCGAACAGAGTCTTCCATATACGTCAATGCCGCCCCCGTCGTGGAAATAGAGCGTCGTGCCGGCAGCCAGGGTCAGCGTGGCATGCTCTTCAACGGTCAGTTTCCCATAGACGATGATGGGCCTGTCGCCCGTCAGCGTGGTATCATTTGTGATATGGAGATTGCGGTATTTGATGGCATCCCACGAATAGGCATTGAGATTCACTTTCTGCGTGACGCCGCTCTCCAGCAGGAACAGCAGATTATCCTCCACCAGCCAGGGCTTGTTTCTGCCGTTCACGGGAGATGTCAGTTCCACGAAGACACGGATGCTGTCACCCTTACGGATTTCCACCTCAGAAGCCTGGTAGCCTGATTCCGAGCCCAGGTATACACCGTCCACATTCACGCGGAAGCCACTCTGGTTTCCCCGTTCCAGACGGATGTTCGTACAACGGATGCCATCGCCGCTCTCATTGTGCACCCAGAAAGTCCTGGTCGTCGTGGGAACAGCTGAGAACACCGTGTCCAACTTCACCGTGTCAGCAGAGAATGAAAGAATATTGGATACATTCGTACTGAACGAGTCGTCGTCCTGACAACCCGTCATTACGCATAAAAGCAATGCCAAAAGGCAAAGTTTCACTTTATCCATCAAACTAATAACGTGAATGAGGCGGTATTATTGCCTCCGGTATGCTTCTTCAGCTACATACCACGCGACTTGTAGATCAGGTCCTTGGCTGCATTGATCTCCTGGAGTTTCTTCTCGGCAGCCTTGCGCACGTCTTCTCCGAGTGTGGACACCTTGTCGGGATGATGCTTCAGGGCCAGTTTGCGATAGGCCTTGCGCACCTCGTCGTCGGTGGCATCGGGCGAAATCTCCAGCACCTTGTAGGCAGCTTCCAAATTAGTGCCTCCCGACTGCAGGTTGAGCATCGAATCCACTTCCTGGGCATTCAGTCCCAACGAGGAAGCCAGCCATCGCAGAGCCTCCAGTTCCGAAGCGGGAACCTTGCCGTCAGCCCTTGCTATCTCGCAGAGGAATGCCAGCAGCTGCAGACGCTGCTCATAGGCCATATACTGGGATATCTGCCGGCAGCTGTCATAGACGGCACTCTTGTAGGCACCCGGTTGCTGGGCATCCAGCTGTTTCTGCTTTTCGAAGAGTTTCTTCAGGATGTCCTCACCTTCCGCTACAGCGGCACTTCCGAAATTCATGCGGAGCATCTGCCTTACGTATTCCATCTCGGAATGCATCACCTTGCCGTCGGCCTTGATGACGTAGGAGGCGAGCACCATGAGCGAGAACATGAAACTGTTACGCTGTCCTTCAAACTGCTGCTGCCGGGTATACTGCCCCTGCTGGTAACGGTTGCGGTAGGCATCCTCGAAGGTATGCGGCCCGTCGTTACCGTCGGCAAACCCGATCATTGCATTATCGAAAAGCGACCCCAGGGCATAGCCTGCCAATGCCCCCAAAGGGCCAAAGGCTATAAACCCGAGGAATCCTCCTATCCATTTTCCTACTCCCATATACAGTTATCGTTAACGTTATCGTCAGGGTTCAAAGTCGTAGCTCGTCCCGTCGAAACAATGAGTACATACCCTTTCCTTCGGCAGTCCGATGGCGTCAATCAGCGTCTCTATCTTATTGAACTTCACGCTGGTGAGTCCAAGCCGGCGGCCTATCTCCTCCACCATCCGCTTGTATTCCGGCGAGTCAGAAACGGCATACTTTTCCAGGTTCTTGTTGGGATCACCTTCAAAATCCTGGATAATCCGGCGGGTGATGAGTTCCAGGTCACTCTTCGAAGCCGTGAATCCGATATACGGACATCCGTACACCAGCGGCGGACAGGAGATGCGGGCATGCACTTCCTTGGCACCATACTCGAAGAATGTCCTGACATTGTCACGCAACTGCGTGCCGCGCACGATGGAGTCGTCGCAGAACACCACGCGCTGGTCTTTCAGGATGGAGTGGTTGGGAATGAGCTTCATCTTCGCCACCAGTTGTCGGCGGCTCTGTTTCGAGGGCGTAAACGAACGAGGCCATGTCGGCGTGTATTTCAGTACCGCACGCTTATAGGGAATCTTATGACCTTCCGCATAACCGAGTGCCGTACCCACACCGCTGTCGGGAATACCGCAAACGCAGTCGGCCTCCGTGTCGTCTTCCTCACCCATCACGCGGCCAGCCGTCTCCCTCACGAACTCGGTGTTCACGCCTTCATAGTCGGAGGCGGGGAATCCGTAGTAAACCCAGAGGAACGAGCATATCTGACAACGGGAGAAAGGCTTCTGCAGCACTTCCACCCCGTCGGCCCTGAGCCTTACGATCTCACCGGGTCCCACGTCGCGTAGCGGTTCATAGTCGAGGTTCGGCAGCGATGTCGACTCGCTGGTAGCCGCATAGGCTCCCTCTTTCCGACCTATCACGATGGGCGTGCGTCCCAGCGCGTCACGTGCGGCGATGATGCCGTCTTCCGTGAGTATGAGGATGGAGCATGAGCCCTTCACCTTCTTATAGACCAGATTGATGCCGTCCACAAAAGTGTCGCCCATGTTGATGAGCAGCGAGATCAGCTCCGTCTGGTTGATGTTGTTCTGACTCATCTCCGAGAGATGCATGCGTTTCTCCAGCAATTCATCTGCAATCTCACGCAGGTTGTTCACCTTGGCCACGGTCACTACCGCATAGCGCCCCAAGTGCGAGTTGATGAGAATTGGCTGAGGATCTGTGTCGCTGATGATGCCGAGACCGGCGTTACCCTTAAAACCTTCCAGTTCACCTTCAAAACGGCTGCGGAAATAGTCGCGCTCCAGCGAGTGAATGCTTCTGGTGAAGCCTTTCTCCTTGTCGAAGGTGACCAGACCGGCTCGTTTTGTTCCTAAATGGCTGTTGTAATCCGTTCCGTAAAACAAGTCGTTTACGCAATCCTGTACAGCAATAGTACCAAAAAAACCACCCATTATAATTGTATAATAATCGTTTGCGGTTGCAAAATTACTTCATTTTCATTAAAAACCCGCATAGAACAACCCTTTTTTTTCAACAAATTAGGGAAGCTCGGAAAAATATTTGTGTCCGCGCACATAATACTGCCACAACAACGAATATCTCTTGCGGCCGTCGTCGTTATCCTTCTTGCGGGTACTCTGTACGCGCGCGCGTTCCTCCTTATATTCCGGCAGCCAGCGCTTGAAATCGCGCCGCGCCCTGTAGATAGCCTTGAAGTCGCCCCACTTTCCGTTCAGTATCAGCGTCTGCCACGCAGCCACATAGTCCAGCAGCCATCGCCAGCACATCACGCCGCGCAGTTCTTCCTCTGGCAGGTTCTTGTAGAGCATCGTCAGGTTGTTGCGGAAGTTGAGGTACGTCTTCATCGGATTTTCCTTCGGAAGCGTCCCGCCGCCCACGTGATAGACATAGCTCTCCGGCAGGCACATAATCTTCCTTCCGCGAAGCCGCATCCGCCAGCAGAGGTCAATCTCCTCGTTATGGGCGAAGAAGCGGCCGTCCAGACCGCCAGCCTCCCAGTAGTCCTTGGCGCGCACCATCAAGCAGGCACCCGTGGCCCAAAGCACCTCCGCGGCATAGTCATACTGCCCTTGATCCTGTTCCACGGTATCGAAGAGCCTTCCGCGGCAGAAAGGATAGCCCAGACGGTCCAGGTATCCCCCACTCGCCCCTGCATATTCAAACGAGTCCTTGTCATGGACGGCCAGCAGTTTAGGCTGACAGGCACACACCTCGGGATGCACGTCCATATATTCAATCAGCGGCGTGAGCCAGTGGTGAGTCACCTCCACATCGCTGTTCAGCAGCACATAGTATTCCGCCTCCACCTGCTCCAGCGCCTTGTTGTAACCGTCGGCAAAACCCCAGTTCTTCTCCAGCTGGATGATCCTTACTTCCGGATGATGCTCCTTCAGAAAGGCGATGCTCCCGTCCGTCGACGCATTATCGGCTACGATCACCTCCGCCGAACGCCGCGAATACTCCATCAGGGTGGGCAGATACTCCTTCAGCATCTTCTCCCCGTTCCAATTCAATATCACGATTGCAACCTTCATCATCGCAGTTTCAAGTTTCAGGTTTCAAGTTTCAGGTTTCAAGTTAGGGTTAGCGTTAACGTTAGCGTTATCGTTAGCGTTATCGTTACCGTTGACATGAACCTTCAGCGCCGACTTGTCGAAGTTGAACTCCCCGAGACTCACGCTTATCAGCTGATTGTCATATTCAGGCTTCGCCTCCGTTGGCGGCAACTCCACGCGAATATAATTCCTGGTGAAACCATGCATCGCCTTGCCACGGGGCGCCTTCTCGAAAAGCACCTCCGCCTCCTGTCCGATGTGGCGGGCATAGAACGCCTGCGTCTTTTCGTCCGAGAGCACCAGCAGCCGGTGAGAACGCTCCTTCTTGTCCTTCTCGCTCACCACGTAGGGAATCCTGAGGGCTGCCGTTCCCGGACGCTCCGAATACGGGAACACATGCAGCTGCGTCACGTCCAGTCCCTTCAGGAAGTCGTAGCATTCCTCGAAGCACTCCGGTGTCTCGCCGCGGCATCCCACCATCACGTCCACGCCGATGAAGGCATCCGGCATCAGCGCCTTGATCAGCTCTATCTTATGCGCGAAGAGCGCCTTGTCATAACGGCGGTGCATCAGCCGCAGCACCTCGTCGCTCCCGCTCTGCAGCGGGATATGGAAATGCGGCATGAAGGCACGGCTCTCCGCACAATAGGAAATCAGCTCGTCAGTCAGCAAGTCAGGCTCTATCGAAGAAATACGGTAGCGGCTCACGCCCTCCACCTTGTCGAGCGCCTTCACCAGATCCGTAAACGACTCCCCCGTCGTCTTGCCGAAGTCGCCGATGTTCACGCCCGTCAGCACAATCTCCTTACCCCCTTCCGCAGCCGCTTGCTGCGCCTGTTCCACCAGTGAGGCAATCGTCGGATTGCGCGAGAACCCACGTGCATAAGGTATCGTACAGTACGTGCAGAAATAGTCACACCCATCCTGCACCTTCAGGAAATACCGCGTACGGTTTCCCCTCGAGCAACTTGGCGCGAACGACTTGATGTCCTTCGTCTTCTCCACCTTATAAACCCCACGCTTAACGCTATGGTTATCGTCAACGTTAACGTTATCGTTAGGGTTAAGGTTATCGTTAGGGTTAGAAAACCTATCACTCAGATACTGTATCAGATACGCCTTCTCATTGCTGCCCAGCACCAGGTCCACGCCCTCTATCCCGGCCACGCGTTCCGGCTCCAACTGCGCATAGCAGCCCGTCACCACCACGAAGGCACCTGGATTCTGGCGCACCATACGGTGAATAGCCTGGCGGCACTTGTGGTCAGCCACCTCCGTCACCGAACAGGTATTGATCAGACAGATATCCGCCTGCTCCCCCTTTTCCGCCGTGCGCACCCCCATCTCCTGCAGCATCTTCCCGAAAGTCGAAGTCTCAGAGAAATTGAGTTTGCATCCCAACGTATAGTAAACAGCCGTTTTGCCCTGAAAAGCACTCGTATCTATCATATATCTTATTATATATTATAATAGCGCTACAAAGTTAATACTTTTATTTCATTTGAGCAATAGTGTACGCACACAAAAACCCGATTTTGAACGTTTTGTTAAGGCACACGGAAACTTTAACCTTTATTCACAGTTTGTATTTAGCTGATTATCAGCTGTTTGCAAAAAAATTACAAAAAGAGGCAAAAAAAATACTTAAAAAATGAACAGCGTATCAAAAAAATGCTTACCTTTGCAGCGTTTTAATAAACAAATGATTGTTTTACAGATTTAAAAAGCAAAGAAAATGAAGAAATTAGTTTTAATGTTCGTAGCTATCGCAGCTATCTCTTTCGCATCTTGTGGTAACAAAACAGCTCAGGCTCCCGCTGAGGACACTACCGCTGTTGACACTGCTGTAGTTGACACTGTTGCTGCTGACACCGCTGCTGTTGACACAGCTGCTGCTGAGTAATCAGAAAGCTCGAATTGAAAAAAAGAGAGAAATGACCGCTGGGCCTCAGGCCTGGCGGTTTATTTTTGTATTTACTCCCCAAACCAACAGACACATAAAAAAGGCACCGCTCAAATGGCGGTGCCGATCTTTATTTTGCTATTCCTTTTCTTGATACAGCAAAAGCCCCTCCCTCACGGGAGAGGCTTCTTTCTTGCGCTTCAGATACAACTCACCACGCCTAACGACGTTCCAAGTGCGGTCAACGCTGCGATAATCACCTGGACGATGAGTTTCACAATTTCCTTCTTAGTCATAACGAATAAAAGGCGACCCTCTAAATCCCCCTGAAAAGGGGGACTTGCCGATGAGGTAGTTTTTAGGTTAATAGTCATTTCCCCGAAATCAGCCGCTCAGAAAGTCCTCCCTCTTAAGGGAGGATTTAGGTGGGTCTCTTTTTTTACGGTTCCGGCTCCACGTCCTTTCCACGCTCCTCCACTTCCTTCGCGTTGACCAGCGAAGCGGCGGGAGCAAACGACAATCCTTTGAGCAGGCGCTTCGTGCGCTTCTTGGTGGCCTTGTCCACGTCCTCCTCGGGCTGGAAGAGCACGCGCACACCCTTCAGGTTCTCGGTGATGGAGAAGTCCTTCACCGCGCTGGCACCCTTTGAAGCCATACCAATCTTGAAGGTTCCGAATCCGTCGATTTTCACGCGCTGCGAAGACTTCAGGGCGTCGGAGATCACCTCCACCATTTCCGTCAGTACGGCCAGCGCATCGGATTTCTTCGCCGTGGAGTTGCGCTGAATCAGCTCGGCGATGCCGTTCAGGTCAAGCGTACCCGTATAGACGGGGCGCGCATACCATTTCTGATAGGCCGCCTGCATGTGTTCATTGTTGTTCTGAACAAGTTTGTAAAGATGTGACATAGTATGTTATCCTGCTGCTGTTTAGTGGTTAGGTTTGCCGCCGCAGCCGCGGCTTTATTTCTAGTGCAAAGATACAAAAAAAGCGTGAGGCTTGCAAGAAAAACCCCAAAAACCCGCAAAAAAAACTATGATTATTAACCAAACACAAAGACACTAAGTCACAAAGTATCAAGTAGTTAGCGAAATGTAATGAAGTGAAAAAACTTAGTGTCTTTGTGTCTTTGTGTTCCATTAAGAACCTGAAACGTGAAACATGGAACCTGAGACGCTTTGGCGCTCATGCGTCAAAGCTCCGGCGCGCGGCGCCGAAATATTAGGCAAATAGCGCGCAGGCTTTAATTGAATATTGTGCAGTTATTTAGATGTATGCGTTATATCAGCCAATCCTTTTCAGCAAAGGCACAGGAGTGATTTTTAGGTTTCTTAGTTTCTTAGTTTCTTAGTTTTTAGGTTTTGGGAGTGAAAAGTAATTATATTTATATATATTTATAAATATATATAAATATAAAATTAATCTGTGAC
>R23__coassemble_74_pt1 | contig 71095 bp, 55 predicted proteins | sample R23__metabat2_high_PE_035 | metagenome-assembled genome bin R23
TCAACTGATAATGAGTTTAACAATAAAAACTGTCAACCTAAATCAGTACACCTCATGCTGCTGAAATTCCGCGAGACCACAAAAAGCGGGAAATGGCTGCAATTCAAAGGCGAGATAGGCGCATTTAGCATCAAGGAGTCCAAATTATTGTGGACCTACCCGTTTGACTACAGGAATTCATCAGCCTATTGTACGAAGGCAGGAGTAGCCGTCACAAAGAATAATAAGTTCAGCATGCTGGATCCAAATACAGGTGGCGTTCGGTGGCAGGGCAAGTTCACCCCCGTTCAATTTGACGACTCAACCAATATTGTTGTAGGCTATTCCGTGTGAACAGGGGACGGTTCTGTGTTCATTTTTTTATTTAAAAGATTTGGAGGTTATAGAAATAAGTTGTACCTTTGCAAATAGGAACATAATCTATTGAATATGCCAAGGAGTATTAGAAAGAAAAGCAAAACGGGCATCTATCACGTGATGCTCCGTGTGAACACAGTGTGAACGGAGTCCCCTGTTCACTCAGCATTATCATTCTAAAGGTCTTTATGTATTAAAAAAGGAAGGTGATACATGGAAACCTGTTCTCGACAAAATAACACAACAGCAGTTAAAACAGGCTATCCAAATAATACAAACAAAAAAAATGAAAATGGACTTGCGAAATAATTACATGTCAGTAGTGATAATTATACTATTGTCAAGCTGCTCAAATTTTGAAAGTAAACTTTCTCAATATATGGAAAAAGACATGCCTTCATGCACTGATACAACATATTGGCGCTTAGTAGATTTGCAGGATGTCATTGGGGTCAAGTATGACAAATTGTATCTTATTGGATCTGATTTCGAAGAAGATATAGCCAAAGGTACAGGAACAGATTGGAAAGATGGAGATTTTATAAGTTGGGATAAAGATTTACTTCTGCTTGTTAAAGGCAATGAAATCGTTTTTAAAGATGTTATAGAAAAAACGGATAAAAAATTCTATGCGTTTGATAAATTTTGTCTTTCCGAGGATAGTATTGTTGACCCGTTATGTGAATACCATAAAACAGGTTGGCCACTAATTGAAAAGTCTACTCTATATTATATCAGAACAGAAGTAATTAAGGGAAAGATATATTATACTTTATACAATAAAGAAAGAATGGAGCATGGTAAAACATTTTTTCAACCATGGAAATGGCTGAAAGACCCTAAGCGTACTCCTTGGGGACAAAGGTTATCACCGCACAATTGATTGAATCAAAAATCACAGGGACAGGTTTTGATGTGAACCCCGAAAGTTAGACAAAAAACTTTTAGGGTTCACATCACCGTCCCCTGTTCACACTGTTCACAAAACAAATGGAGGAACGAAAAAATGACAATGAAGAAAGTGATTCTATTTACAACATTTTTAATTTCAGTAAATGTATATGGTCAGTCTATATTTGACAGTTTGAATATTGATTCTGTTCAAACAATATATACGATTGGCGATTCCGTTGTTTTTGCTTTCCATAATAGTAGTAAAGACGAAATAGATATTGAAATCTCGTTAGAGAGAAAGAAGGAAAATGGAAATTGGGAAGAAGCACTTCCAGCCATTTTCGTATACGATAGTCAATGGAGACTCATTAAAGATCGAGACAAATTGAAAGAACAGGTTAAGGAGTCCAAGAATAATGGTGAAATCGGTTGTATAATTGAAGCGAACAGAAGTTATAATTTAAAATGGCCAATAATGGAATTTATGGAAGATGATGGGCCAACCATTTTTTATCGGTTTAATTATAAGTTAAGACGAAGTCCTTGTGGAGATTCCGTTAGATTATATTCAAATCCTTTTCAGGTATTGCCCCAAAAACAGGCTGACAGATTTTGACTGAATGTGAACGGAGAACCGTCCCGCGTTCACACGCGTTCACATGGGAGTGGCCTTATACCTAAGAAAAATGTTTATCCTAGCATAGTTAAGAATAATGTGAACAGGGGACGGTTCTGTGTTCATTTTTTTATTTAAAAGATTTGGAGGTTATAGAAATAAGTTATACTTTTGCAAGCAGGAACAAAACCTAACGAATATGCCAAGGAGTACAAGAAAGAAAAGCAAAACGGGCATCTATCATGTGATGCTCCGTGGCATCAACCGTCAGGACATCTTCGAAGACGAGGAAGATTACAGGAAAATGTTGTCTTGTCTTGAAGGATTGGTGGAGAGGTGTAATGAGAAGGGACAACTGCAGCCTGCACTCTGTACCATCTATGCCTATTGCCTGATGAGCAACCACATACATCTTCTTGTCAGGGAACGCGACTTCAATCTCAGCGAGATCGTGAAGAAAATTGGAGTTGCCTATGCTTATTATTTCAACAAGAAGTATGACCGCTACGGTCATCTTTTTCAAGACCGTTTCAAGAGTGAGCCTGTTGAGGACTCGGCATATTTCCTCACACTGTTGCGCTACATCCACCAGAATCCGATAAAGGCAGGAATCACCGGCAGGGTGGAAGACTACCACTGGAGCAGTTGGCGGGAATACGTGGGCAGGACAGTTGAAAGTCTTTCCGGTATGTGTGACGTTCAGCACGTTTTCTCACGCTATGACAGGACTACCTTAGAGGAACTTATCCTTCTGCCGTTGGAGGATGACAGTGGCATTCTTGACGTGGATGCCGAAGTAGGCAAATATCTGTCGGACGAAGACCTTCGCCGTCTCCTATTTGAGGTTTACGGAATCGAACACCCCTTTTCTTTACAGAATATTGAGAAAAAGAGGCGGAATGAAATTATCGGTTACCTGAAGTCTAAAGGCGGAGGCATCCGTCAACTTTCCAGACTTACAGGACTCTCTGTGGGATTAATACAAAAAATATGAGAACAATTGCCGAAAAAAATGAACACAGAACCGTCCCCCGTTCATGCGAGACGTAACTCTATCATTTACAAAGCGTAAATGGCAAACCTACGAATGCCCCGCTCACAAAGCTCCCTCCCTAATCAGCTCCCTCCCTAAACAGGGAGGGCAGGGGTGGGTCTCCTTAACCCTTCACCTCAACCCCCTGTCATCAAACAAGTTACACCAAACGGTGAAGTTTTTTTATTTCCTGAAACACTTTGAAAATACTACTTCCATACATGTAGTATGTATCTATATTTCAGCCTTTTCTTTTGGTCAATCCACAAAGAATAATTACCTTTGCCATCGTTAAACGGAAAAGACGAATGTTGAAGCGATTGTTCCATATTATTCTTATACTTCTGCTGCTTTCTGCCTGCGGCCATCGCTCGCAGGAGATGAGTGAGGCTTTGCTCCGTGCAGAAGAGATGAACCGAAACTACCAATCCATGGATACGCTCAAAGGCATGGAACAGGTAGCCGACTATTATCGTCCTTTCCTGGGACGTAGCCAACGCTATATGCGTGCTCTTTACATGCTGGGCTGCGTTTACCGCGACCGAGGCGATGCCCCCATGGCATTACACTATTATCAGGAAGCCGTCAGCCAGGCCGATACCACCGATGCCGATTGCGACTTCCATACCCTCTGCCGAATCTATGGGCAGATGTCTGTGCTCTATCAGCGGCAACGCTCCCCTCGACTAGAACTGGAGGCTGAACGCAAGGCCTACGGCGCAGCCATGAGGGCCAAAGACACCATTGCGGCAGTTAGTTATTATGAATATATGGCTGGAGCCTATTATGCTTTGGGAAAGAAAGATTCAGCACTCGCCATAGTTGAGAACTCAATCTCCCAATACGCAAAGATGAAAGAACGTGGATTAGCCGCTGCTGAAATGGGATTTGCCGCTGATTTCCATATCAAGAAAAAAGACTTCAAGCGGGCAGATAGCCTTCTTAAACAATACGAGGCTTATTCTGGATTCTTTGATAAAAATGGGAAAATCACTCCTGGTCGTGAATCATACTATTACACCAAAGGACTCTACTATCAAGGTGTACAGAAGTTGGATTCTGCCATTTATTTCTATCGGAAATTGCTTAATCCCAGACTTGACATTGAGGATATTGAAATGGGTTATAAAGGGCTGATGTCTGTTTACCATCATTTGGGTATGGCTGATTCTACCCTTAAATATGCAGACCTCTATGCACAAGCCAACGACTCTGCCAATATTCTTCATTCAGCAGATGAGATTACTCGCACACAAGCCCTTTATAACTACAGTGAAAGTCAGCGAATGGCCACAGAGAAATCTGCCGAGGCCAACCGCTATAAGTTCCTGTTGCTATTCTCCGTGTCTGCATTTTTGCTCTGCCTGCTGGCAGTCTATATCATTGTCCTGCACATCAGGCGATATAAAGGAGAAGCCGACGAAAGGGAGAGACTGTTGCATACTCGTCTGGCAGAATTGGAACAGCAACTCACGATAAAGGAGATCCGCGACGTGGAACAAGAGATACTTGCGTCACCGCTGGTGAACTCTTTCCGCATGATGGCAAAGACTTCCGTGAAGAAGCCCACTCACGAAGAGTGGAGCCAGCTGCACTCTTTCCTCAGGGACAGACTACCCGCATTCTGGAATAAGCTGCAGGAAAGTGAACCGCCATTGAGGAAGGAAGAAGTTGACGTGTGCCTGCTGATCAGACTTCAGTTCCCGGTCAAGGAAATCGCGAACCTGACGGGAATGTCCATTCAAGCCATCTCAAACGTCCGTCGCAGACTCCTCCAAAGAGTGTTCCATCAGAGCGAAGGAGGCTCAAAGGAGTTTGACCGACTGATTATGAAACTTTAAAAATCGCCCATTTCATCGGGGGCAAATCATTTTGTTTACTTTTGTTAAGTAGATTGTTTGGGCGTTAAGCAGGAAAACTATACTTTTGTAGGAAAATTAAACAATAACGAATTTTAAAAACGAATGAAAAAGCTTTGTTTCACATTATTACTATTTGGATTATTACCATTGGCGATTTCTGCACAAAATCCTAAGGGTAGTTTTTCGGTGACACCTATGGCAGGTATAAACGTGACGAGTTTCGGCGGAGGGACACTTGATGCCTATAAGTATAAGGTACGCATGACTGTCGGCGCAGAAGCCGAATATGCCGTGAACGACTGGCTGGGACTTTCGCTGGGTGCCTTTTATTCACAGCAGGGAGCAAACATAGATTGGAGTACCGCAATGGTGATACCTGACGAACAAGGCGTAAAGTATAACACCGGAATAGAGATGGACGGCAAACTGCATTGTGACTATCTGAATTTCCCGCTGCTTGCCAATATCTACATTCCTCAGGTGAAAGGACTTGCTGTCAAGATAGGTCTGCAGATGGGGGTGCTGGTAAACGACAAAATAGAAGTAGCAACGCATATGGCTGCTGTTCCCTCAGATTGGTCTGAATACGGCGAACTCTCGTTTGAACAACGGTATGCAGATCTGACCAAACAAGTTTTTAGTAGTATAAGAATGACAGGTGTCAGCAATTCCATTGACTTCGGCATTCCCGTAGGCTTGTCGTATGAATACAAGAACATCACACTGAATGCCCGCTATTATTTCGGTTTGAGGAGAGTGGACAAGACAGAAGACCCAGACAAAGCTCATAACCGCTATCTATCTGTCACGTTGGGTTATCGGTTCCATCTGTGAACGAATGAATGTGTGAACAGAGAACCGACCCGCATTCACTTTTGAAATTGTATAATTAAATTAAATAGAATAAAATGAAGAAAGTAAGTATTATTGCAGCAACGATGGGATTGCTTTTCTGTACTGCATGCCCTGCCATTGCCCAAAGTGACGACAGTAGCGTGAAGAAATTCTCCTTTGTTGCTAAAGTTGGGGCTACATACCCTTTGGATGGCATAGATGAAACGAGTAGTAAGATTGGACCACAACTTGGAATTGAGGCATTGTGGAATTTACGGCATCTGCCTATTGATATTGGAGCAGAGTTATATATTGGAAGTGCCGTGAGGGATCATGAAACGAAAGGAGATTTGAGCAATCGTACAATCTCTCTGCTTGCCGTCTCGGACTATAACTTCTCTCGTGGTTCAAAGTTCTCTCCGTTCATTGGCGTTGGTATGGGTGTTGGCAGGTGTGAAGTTGTAATAGGTGACAAAGAAAAGCATACACGTTTTTGTGTGGCTCCGCGTCTTGGCTTCTTAGCATTTCACCATTTGCGGTTCACACTGGATGCCCATATTACGAAAAAAACTTATTCTCATGTTGGGGCTTCCGTCGGCTATTCTTTCTGACTCCAGAAGGATTGCTCACAAGGGGTCTGTCCCCCTGTGCTTAAGAAGAAAATTTTAAAAACTTGTAATTTTGCAGATAAGTGTAAAAAACAAGTAGAATCTTACACGAAAATAGGATTATTCTGGTTGTAAATTGAAAAGGTAAAAATATGAAAATGAAAGAATTTATGAAAATGGTCTTGTTTTCAGCCCTTGCTGTCTGCTTGACCAGTTGCGCGATGAATCCGAAAGTTACAGCCGATTTGATGGGAACCTATCCCCAGCGTTCTGCCGATCAGGTGGTGATTTATGAGGAAGGCGATACCGTTCCCGCAAATGCCACCGTCGTAGGAAAAGTGAAAGTGACCGACGGCGGAATGACAAGAACTTTGGATTGTCTTTATGGAAATGTGCTGGCACTGGCTGTGAAGAAGACGGCTGAAAGCGGAGGAAACGCCCTGCATATCGACAACCATAAGCAGCCCGATTTTGCCTCTACCTGTCACCGCATCTGGGGAACCATGCTGCTCCTTCCCGACAGCTTGGTGAATAATGTCAGCACCATGAAGACCCTTCAGGAACTGGAGAAGAAACGGGATGAGGAACTGCTGGGTTATATTCATGATCAGGAGAATCGTGCCAAACGTGCGCGGCAGACTCCCAGGAATATCTTTAAGGTGAATGGCGGCGTCTCTTTTCTGAGTTCTGATTATCAGATTGGTAACCATACCTACAAGGGACGCACAGGCTATACGCTCAATGCTGCCTATCAACATCTGTGGGGATTTATCGGTGCCGGACTTGACTTCTCCCATACGGCTTACTCTTTTGACGAGGGCGTGAAAACTTCCGTGAACTTTATTGGTCCAAGTTTGGTGTTCAGCACTATGCTCGGCAACAAGTCGTTATGGCGCTGGGATGTGTCGATGAGCCTCGGTTACGGCTGGTTCTCGGAGAAAATGGCAGGCGATAAGTATTCAGAAGGCCATATCAGTGCGAAGATGGGCATGGGTATCGAGTATAAGGTGGCAAAGAATATCGGATTAGGTCTGCAGGTTGGCATGAGTACCCTGAAACTTGACAAGCCCGAGGGTTATGAGTTGAAAGACAACGAATTCTACGGCATCAAGCATGTGGATGTCTTAGGGGGTCTCCGCTTCTATTTTTAACCCTTTAACCAGCGAAGCGCTTAACCCTTTAACCTTTTATAAAATATGAAACAATCTTGGAAACTACTCACCACAGCGTTCGTCATTCTGCTGATGGCAGTATCCCTTACGTCCTGTGACTTTGACAAGAAAGACGGCGACTGGGATCCCATGAAATGGGCTAGAACCGACTATCGTGAAACGGTCGTGGATAGAATAAGTTATTACGACGTCCCCGCTAGCGGCGGTACCTTCACCTTCCGGTGTACCAACTACAATTCCTTCTGGCTGGCGGGAACTTCCGTCAAGGATGAGAAAGGAAAGACGGAGCATCTTTATCATGAGGAAGGAGATTATAAAAACATCACGAACTCCCTGATTACCGAGCGTGTAGAAGGAAATATGCTGACGGTCACTTTCCCCGCAACCGACGGTGTTACCCGCAGGTTTGAAGTCATCGTCACCGCAGGTGATATCTTCCATACCTTCAGGTTTAAGCAGTCATAAAAAAGAGGGAACAAAGATGAGAAACGTATTGAAAGTTATTCCTATGCTGTTGATTACAGCCCTGTTGGTGCTGTTTTGGATAGATGATTTCGCTGGGGTTATGGTTGCCGCATTTTTCTTCTGGCTATTTATTCCTGCCCTTATCGCAGCCGTCTATTTCATGATAAAGTCTCGACGGCTGTCAAACGTCTCCCAAAAGATTCTTTTTGGCATAGGAGTCTTTAATATTCTTTTCTTGGTTACATATTGTGCCGTCCGCGTTCCTATGCAAAGATGCGATGCAGAGACGATGGTAAAGCATTATGAAAAACATGGTGAGGAAATGGAGCTCCTGGCTTCGTATTTAGACAAAGCCTTGGACGATAGCGCTTGTGTTCATTTGGAATTTGAAAATGGGAAAGCATCCATTTTTCATGTTTCCGCAAAAGGGGATTCATTATTATCTCAGCATTGGGATGACGCAGAAACCAAGAAAGACTCTCTGATGAACGTTGTCGGGCTTACCTTGGAAGAATATCATGAGATACGCAACCGTCTTAAAGATGTGGGATGTATAGGCATTACCATGTATAGACCACACTTAAACGAGGGGGTGGTAATAAACTTCCGCCGTATTGGTATGGGAATGTATTCTTACATCTTATACAACAGACCATTGACCCAAGAAGAAAAAGACCACTATATGAATAATGCCATGTATATTCCATATAGTGAAAAGACCATATTTTTATATGGCGGCGGTGCTTTTGGCTCACAACATTTCCCCGACAAAGAAAAGGAAAAGTTCTTAAGAACACACAAACCTTGGTAACAAAAGGGGCTGGATAAAAACTCATAAACTAGATATTTTGCTTTTAAGACTGAAACCACCGTAAGAATGAATCACCGGGACTTTGATTCATTTTCTTTCCCGATTATTTGGAAGAAAAGAGATTAATGAATATCTTTGCACGAACATTGTTTTATTCTAACTGACAAGGAGATTATAATATGAAAAAGAATCTGTTATTACTGATTATCGGACTATTGGGTACGGTTGTAGGCATGCAGGGACAGCCATTGTTGAGAACGCACGTGGAAACGGGCGACGTGGAAGGTGTTCTTGACAGTACGCTGGCCGTGTATAAGGCCATTCCCTATGCGGCTCCTCCTGTGGGGAAACTGCGTTGGAAGGCTCCACAGCCTGCCCGTGCTTGGGAAGGGGTGAGAGTTTGCGATGAATTCGGAAAGATGCCGCCTCAGCCTACACGTCCCGGCCGTACTGCGGATATGATGAGTGAGGACTGTCTTTATCTCGGTATTGCCACGCCGGCAACTTCCGTGAACGACCGTCTGCCTGTGATGGTTTGGATTCACGGTGGCGGATTCCAGACGGAATGGTATGGCGGTGACCTGTGGAGATACCTTGCCCTTCGAGGGGTGGTCATTGTCAGTATAGAATATCGTACGGGCGCGCTTGGTTTCATGGCCCATCCGGAGTTGTCGAAAGAAGATCCGGAAGGACACTCGGGCAACTATGGTCTGCTGGATCAGATCTTCGCCCTGAAATGGGTGCAGCGCAATATTGTCAACTTCGGAGGTGACCCTTCGAATGTAACCATCTTCGGTGAGAGTGCGGGAGCCATCAGTTGCAGCATGCTTTGTGCATCACCTCTGGCAAAGGGACTCTTCCATCGTTGCATCAGTCAGAGCGGAGGCTCGTTCGCTCCTTGGAGTGACAATCCCCGTTCGCTGGGCCTCGACGCATCACAGAAAGGTGCCGAACAGCAAGGTCTGGCTTTCCAGAAGCATCTGAAAAAGAAGAATCTCAAGCAACTCCGACAGATGGATGCCATGTCGCTGTGTGACGGTAATGTGGGCTTTGGCGGATTCTGGCCTTGTGTAGACGAATATGTTATCTGCGACGACCAGTATCGCCTCTACGAACGTGGCGAATATAATGATGTACCCGTGATCGTGATGACCAATTCGGATGAGGGTGCCCTCTTCTCACCGGGTAATATGACTGCCGAGAATTACCAGAAAACCGTTGACTCTATGTTCGGCGACATGGCCGATGAAGCACGGAAAGTATATCCCGGCAACACGAATGATGAGGCTTGGCATGCTTTCGGTGATGCCTTCCGCGATATGGGTTTTGCCTGGCCTTCCTATGCATGGGTGAATCTGCAGTCCAAGACGGGCAAAAGTCCTGCCTATGCCGCTTACCTGGCTCAGCCTTCAAAGATGAGTTTCTCGCAGGATCCCCGCCGCCGCGGAGTGGCTCATGCAGATGATATCCTCTATCTCAACGGTCATTTCCTGACACAGCCCGACAAGTACCCGGCTGAATCTGCCGTGGCCGAGATCATCCAGCAGTATTGGATTAACTTCGCCAAGACGGGAAATCCCAACGCCAAAGGTCTGCCATACTGGCCCACGTTCGACGAGTCGAAGCCCACCACGATGCAGTTCTCCAACGGTGCTTCGCTCATCATGCGTCCCAATCGCGAACAGATAGATTTCGTGGACCGCTATTACAAGGCCAAGCGTGAGGCTATAGAAAAAAGCCGCAGGTAAAACTGTTTTTTACCCCTGATTTCTTGATTTATCTCTATAAAACAGCCCTTTTTCGGAAAAAGAAAAGGGGCTGTTTTGGTTTTTTGCTCCCAAAAGGCTTACCTTTGCACCCGATTTGTAAAGGGTAACGCAGCAATTACAGGCTGCACAAGTTAAATTTTAAACAAGTAAAAAGATGAAAAAGGTTTTGATGACTCTTGCTGCCATTGCCATGGCAACAACTATGAATGCACAGTTCTACGTAGGTGGTGGCGTTGGCTACAGCCATAGCAAGGTAGGTGACGTGAAGGCCGACCAGTTCAAGATTCTCCCCGAGTTCGGTTATAATCTCGACGACCAGATCAGTCTGGGCGTAAGCGTGGGCTATACTCATTCCAAGAGCGATGATATTAAGACTGACGGTTTCGAGATTGCTCCTTATCTCCGTTACACTTTCGTAAAATGGAACATGGTGAACGCTTTCGTTGACCTCGGTATCGACTACGCTTATACAAAGGCTGACGAAGTGAAGGTGAATGCCATCGGTGCTGGTGTCTTCCCAGGTCTAGCCGTGAACCTGAACGACAAGATCAGCTTTGTCACCAAGATCGGTGCTCTCTCATACGTTCATGCCACCACAAAGCGCGGCGATGCCAAGGTGAAGGGCGACGAGTTTAACATCGGTATCGACGGCAGCGACCTGCAGTTCTCTGTCTATTACAATTTCTAAGAGACGGGAAAACCGCAAAACCTAACACAGGGCAGCAATGGAATATTCTCCTTGCTGCCCTGTCTGCGTGTTAAAGGGAGTGCTCTATCAGTCGCTTTTCTTTGTGGAAAGTTTAATAAATGGAAAAACTAAGGGGTAAACTTTGGTTTTTCTGTTTATTTGTATTACATTTGTACCCTAGATATGAAAGAGTTTTTCAAGGTGTTGCGGCGATTTGTGCCGCCCTATAAAAAATATTTGGTGCTGACGGTACTGTTCAATATCCTTTCCGCGGTACTGAACATTTTCTCGTTTGCCGCCATCATCCCTATTCTGAATATCCTGTTCAAGACGGAGGAGAGCCTGCGTGAGGTGGAGTATATGCCCATCACATTAGGTAACCTGAAAGAGGCGCTGATGAATGACATGAACTACTACATGCAGGAATTCATTCTGGATTGGGGCGCCACCACGACCTTGCTGGTCATCGGTCTGTTCCTGGCTTTTGCCACCTTCCTGAAGACGGGTGCCTACTTCCTCTCTTCGGCCACGATTATTCCCATCCGTACGGGCGTGGTACGCGATATCCGCAACCAACTCTACCAGAAAATTACATCGTTGCCGCTGGGTTTCTTCTCCGAGGAGCGCAAGGGTGACATCATCGCACGCATGAGCGGTGATGTGCAGGAAATAGAAAACTCCATCATGTCGAGTCTTGACATGCTCTTCAAGAATCCTATCCTCATCGTCATATATTTCGGGACGTTGATTTTCATTTCCTGGCAACTCACGCTGTTCACCATCGTCTTTGTACCGCTGTTCGGCTGGTTCATGGGCTACGTGGGCCGTAAGCTGAAGCAGAACTCCGTGATGGCGCAGTCGCTTTGGAGTGACACGATGAGTGTGGTGGAAGAGACGCTGGGCGGTCTGCGCATCATCAAGGCCTTCAATGCGGAGGAGAAGATGAACGCGAAGTTTAACAAGGTGAACAACGAGTATCGTGACAACATCCAATGGGTGAACACCCGCCAGCAGCTGGCCCATCCGATGAGTGAATTCTTGGGAACGGTAATGATTATCATCGTGTTATGGTTCGGTGGCGTGCAGGTGTTGAACAATGCCTCCATGTCGGGTTCCACCTTTATCTATTACCTGGTGATTCTGTACAGCATCATCAATCCCCTGAAGGAATTCTCGAAAGCTGGTTACAACATTCCGAAGGGACTGGCCTCGATGGAGCGTGTGGACAAGATTCTGATGGCCGAGAATAACATCAAGGAGCCTGAGAATCCCAAGCATATCGGCAGTTTGAAGAATAACATTGAGTTCCGTCATGTATCGTTCCGGTATGGAGAGCAATGGATTCTGAAGGACATCAACCTGACCATTGAGAAAGGAAAGACTATTGCCATTGTAGGACAGTCAGGTTCCGGAAAGTCCACCTTGGTGGATCTGATACCGCGTTACTACGATGTGCAGGAAGGAGAGGTACTTATCGACGGCATCAACGTGAAGGACCTCGGTGTGCACGATCTGCGCAAACTCATCGGCAATGTGAATCAGGAAGCTATCCTCTTTAACGATACGGTGAGAAACAATATCACCTTCGGTGTGGAGAATGCCACGCTGAAAGAAGTGGAGAATGCGGCGAAGATTGCCAACGCCCATGATTTCGTGAGGGCTATGGAACATGGCTACGATACAAACATCGGCGACCGCGGAGGCCGTCTTTCGGGTGGTCAGCGCCAGCGCATCTCCATTGCACGTGCCATTCTGAAGAATCCACCAATTTTGATTCTCGATGAGGCAACATCTGCCCTTGACACCGAGAGTGAACGTTTGGTGCAGGATGCTCTTTTCCGCCTGATGAAGACGCGTACGACGGTCGCCATTGCCCACCGGCTGAGCACCATCAAACATGCCGATGAAATCTGCGTGCTTCATGAAGGCCGTATCGTAGAACGCGGCACTCATGACGAGCTGATAGCCTTGAACGGCTATTACAAGAAGTTGCATGACATGCAGACGCTTTGAGTTTTCTGGTTTCAAGTATGAAAGGTAGGCTCATATATCTGATAAGGACTTTCTTCGTGACGGTGTTGGTTTTTGTCCTCGCCAAGATTGTCTTTATGCTTGCCAACAAGGAAGGGCATTCTTTTATGCCTGCAGATATTTGGGACGTCATTCGACATGGTCTTTCCCTCGACGGTTCCACGGCTCTCTATTTCCTTAGCGTGCCCTTGTTGATGGTTATTGCCACTATTTGGGTAAAGGGAGCAAAGGCCCGAAAGGTGATGAAACGTATCATGTCCGTCTATTTCATCATTGTTTCCCTGGCATTTTCCCTGGCTTTTATTGCCGACACCAGCCTCTATCCTTTCTGGGGATTCAAGCTGGATGCTTCCTGTCTGCAGTATCTGGAGACGCCCACGGAAGCAATGGCAAGCGTATCCGTCGGTTATATCATCCTCCGTTTCCTGCTGTTTCTCATCATCGCCTTCCTCATTTACAAGATGTTTCCGGATTTGCCTGAAAGCGATGGCAAGATTACGCCGCTTGCCAGGAAACTGTCGGAGACCGTTCTTTACGTCTGTTTCATTCCCCTGATGGTAATAGGTATCCGTGGTGGTGTAGATGAATCGACGACGAATGTGGGACAGGTCTATTACTCGCAGAATGCATTTCTCAACCATTCGGCGGTGAATCCCGTTTTCTCCTTCCTTTCCTCTTTTGAGAAGTCGGCAAACAACATCGTAAACTACGATTACTATCCTGAGGAAGAATGCCGTAAACTCATAGAGACACTCTATCCCATTCCAGATAGCCTCCAGCAGAATCAGGTCTTAAATCCTCAGGATTCCCTGCTTCGCAATAGCCGTCCCAATGTGGTGGTGATTCTCATGGAGAGTGCCGGTGAGATTGTCGCCGAGGCTATGCCGCATCTTCAGCAATACAAACGCGAAGGAATCAATTTCTCGCAATGCTATGCCAACTCCTGGCGTACCGACCGCGGAACGGTGTGTACCTATAGTGGCTATCCTTCGTTCCCCACCTCCTCCGTGATGAAGATGCCAAAGAAGAGCCGTACGCTGCCGAGCATTGCCTCCTCCCTGAAGAAAGAAGGTTATTCCACCCACTATCTTTATGGCGGAGATATCAATTTCACGAACATGCGGAGTTACCTCATCAGCAGTGGTTTCGAAGCCCTCACCTGGAAAAAGGACTATACGGCTGAAGAGCAAAATACCAACAAGAAATGGGGCGTACGTGATGACATCACTTTCCAGACGCTCTATGACCTTGTGATGGAAAAGTCGGGAAAAGGAACACCGTTTTTCTTGGGTTACAGCACATTGTCAAGTCATGAGCCCTGGATATCCACTTTTCATAAGTTTGACGATAAGATCCTCAATTCGTTCTATTTCCTCGACGACTGTCTGTGGCGTTTCATCGAGCGTGTGAAAAAGACTCCAGCATGGGAGAATCTCCTGATTATCCTTCTTCCTGACCATAGCATATCCTATCGGGGAGTGGAGGAAGACGAGGCCATCCGCCGTAACCTCATGCCGATGGTGTGGATTGGTGGGGCAGTAAAAGAGCCTCGCGACATCAATGCCATCTGCAATCAGACGGATTTGCCGGCGACACTTCTCTCTCAGTTAGGCATGGATACGGGCAAGTTCCGTTGGAGCCGCAATGTAGTCAGTAAAGACTATCGCTATCCCTTTGCCGTACACAACTATAACAATGGTTTCTCGGTGATTGACTCTACGGGATTCATCGTCTATGACCTTGATTCCGACCGTCTTATAGCCAGTCGCTCCAATGGTGGGAAACGGCTGGAAAAAATTGGCAAGACCATTCTCCAGGCCACGACCAAAGATCTCTCTGAAAGATGAAAAAACTACTCAATAAAACATACGCCCCTATCGTGGCATTGGTGTGGAACATGCTGCTGGTCTTTCTAGTCTATCAGATAGCACGTCTGGAATATTACATGGAGAATAGGGAATACCTCTCCTATTCCTTTGATGTCTTCAGGGGAGGCCTGTTGTTTGATACCTCTGCCATTGTCTATACGAATGTGCTCTATATCGTTATGATGCTCTTCCCGTTGCATTTGAAAGAGAACAATGTCTATCACCAGCTATGCAAGTGGGTCTTTATCATCGTCAACGGTATCGCTTTTGCCGTCAACCTCGCAGACTCCGTTTATTTCCAATATACCATGCGCCGTACCACGACGTCAGTTTTTCAGGAGTTTTCCAATGAAGGAAATCTGACGAGCATTATCGGGAAGGAGTTTTTGAGCCATTGGTATCTGGTATTGCTATTTGTCTTGGTGATGGTGGCCTTATGGATATGCTATGCCAAACCGCGGTTGCAGAGCCGTAAGATCTTTTCATGGTGGAAATACGACCTTTCCTGCCTGGTGTCATTGTTGCTGTTAGTACCCCTCAGCATAGCAGGCATGCGTGGAGGTTTCACCACTGCCGTCCGTCCTATCACCTTGTCGAACGCCAATCAGTATGTAAAGCGTCCGTTGGATGCCGCCTTGGTACTCAACACCCCCTTTTCCCTCATCCGTTCCATCGGAAAGAATGTCTTCTCCGTTCCCCGCTATTATGAGAATGAAGAGGAGATGGCGCGCATTTATTCGCCCCTTCATAAAGGAGAATCCGTTGATTCCGTTTTTACCAGGAAGAATGTGGTGATTCTGATTGTCGAGAGTTTCGGACGTGAATATATCGGTGCCTTTAATAAAGATCTTGAAGGGGGAAAGTATAAAGGCTATACCCCCTGTGTGGATTCCCTTATCAGCAAGAGCACCACGTTCCGCTATAGTTTCTGCAACGGGCGCAAGAGCATCGACGGTATGCCGAGCATCCTTTCCAGCATCCCCATGTTTGTGGAACCCTTTATCCTTACGCCCGCCTCCATGAACGATTATACCGGACTGGCAGGAATCTTAGGGGCTGAGGGCTATGAGACCGCCTTCTTCCATGGGGCGGAGAACGGATCGATGGGCTTCCAGGCATTTGCCCAGAAAACAGGCTTCCAGCACTATTACGGACGCACAGAGTATGAGGCCGCAAAAGGAACGGCCGATTTCGACGGCACGTGGGCTATCTGGGACGAACCGTTCCTGCAATACTATGCCGAGGAGATGGGAAAGATGAAGGAACCATTCATGACGGCCGTCTTCACGGCTTCCAGCCATCATCCCTTTGCCATACCTGAGAAGTATCGGGCACAGTTCCCCGAGGAGCATCTTCCGATTCAGAAATGTATCCGCTATACGGATATGTCTATTGGCAAGTTCTTTGATACTGCCAGCAGGCAGCCCTGGTTCCAGCATACAATATTCGTGCTCACTAGCGACCATACGAACATGAGCGACCATGCGGAATACCAGACGGACTTAGGAGGATTCTGCTCACCGATTATTATCTACGAACCGAGTAAACCGGTAAGGGAGATGCAGGACAAGATAGCCCAGCAGATTGATATCCTGCCTACGGTCTTGGGAAAACTGGGCTATTCCAAACCCTATCTCGGTTTTGGCATCGACGTGCTGAATACGCCTAAGGAACAGACATGGGCCGTTAACTACCTGAATGGCATCTACCAGTATGTGTATGGTGATTATGTACTCCAGTTTGACGGTACACAGACCAAGGGTGTGTATCGTCTCGATGACCGTCTGATGAAAAACAACTTGAAGGGAAAGGTCAAGGAACAGGCTCAGCTGGAAACAACGCTAAAGGCCATCATCCAGCAATACATGGAACGGATGACGCAGAACCGCCTTGTGCCTTCCAAATAAGAGTCAGAACTTATACCAAGGCTTTTTCGGAGGAGCGGGTTTGTTGTCAGGATGATCCTTGGCTATCACTTTGCCATCGACCACCATAAAGCGCTCATTGAACTCCTCGCGGGTTCGCTTCCAGCGGTCATGACTCCACAGCCAGAACTCCGGTGCACGGCGGATATTGTCTTCCAGCATCCTGAAGTAGATGTCAGTCAGTTCAAAGTCAGCCAGTTTCTGAGGTTCTTTTGTTATGAGCTTGAACTCTGCCTCATAATAGCCTCGTCTCACCCGATGGATATCCAGATAAAATATGGCGTGGTTCATCTTCTTCACGATACGCTCCGTTCCTGTCAGTACGGGGGTGTCGTGATTCAGAAAGTCCACCCAGTGATGGATATTCACCCAATGGGGTTTCTGGTCTGAGATATATCCTATGATTATGGGCTCCTTCTCTCTGTGGTGCTTCACCACCTCGCGCAGCGTGTCCTGCATTGCGATACAATGCGCGTCCATCCGCTCTCTGATTTTCAGGAAAAGCCTGTCGAAATCCTTGTTTTCCAGCGGATGATAGATTTGTCCGCACCAGGTATCCGGCTTTACCCAAAGGGGTATCGATGAGACCCACTCCCAGTTACACAGATGTCCGAGATAGAGAGCCACCGACTGTCCGCTGGCCACTGCCTCGTCCAAGACTTCCGGATTCTTGAACACCATCCTCCGTTTCATCTCCTCCCGGCTCATCGTCATCAGCTTTACCGTCTCTACAAGATAGTCGCAGAGGAAATGGTAGAACCCTCTCTCTATCCTCCGCAATTCTTCTTCCGATTTCTCGGGAAACGATGTCGTCAGGTTTGTGCGTACCACCTTCTTCCGGTATCCCACCACTTTATAGAGCAACCAGAATATCAGGTCACTGAAAACGTAATGCACCTTCAACGGAAGCAGGGAGAATACGTACCATACTGCCAATACAATATAATATTGTATCTTCATGTCTGCAAAAATACGACAAATTTCACAATCTCCCAAGTGTTTCTGGCAAAAATAGTGAATTAATTACTATCTTTGCACCCAACAAGTAGAAGCACCTGATATTATGGCAAATTACGAAATAAGGCCCTTGCAACTGCATATCCTGAAAATACTTCAGGCCGTTGACAAGGTATGCAAAGATCACAATCTGCGTTATTATCTCTGGGCAGGAACCATGCTCGGTGCCGTGCGTCATAAGGGATTCATCCCTTGGGATGACGATATGGATATCTGTATGCCCCGTCCTGACTACGATTTGCTGATGCAGCATGCCAGTGAGTGGCTGCCGGAGCCCTATGAAGCCATTTGTGCCGAGACCGACCCCAACTACCCGGGTCCGTTCGGTAAAATTCAGGATGCCAGCACCACATTGATCGAGCGCGAGCATATCAACTATATCGGTGGTTTGTATATCGATGTGTTTCCCCTGGATGGTGTTTGTTCCAACCGCCTGCTGCAGCGCCTGAACTTTGCGCGCTATGAGTTCTGGAAACGTGTGATTTATTACATCCATCGCGACCCGTTCAAGCATGGCAAGGACCTCAGTGCCATCGTGCCGTTGCTGTGCCAGAAACTGTTTACCAACCACTGTGTGCAGCAGAAGATGCGCCGCATTATGATGCATTACGATTACGACAAGTGCGACCTGATAGCCGATTACGACGATGGACAGAACGGCATCATCAGCAAGACCATCTTAGGTAAGCCCACTCCCATTAAGTTCGAGGACATCGTGTTTATGGGCGTCGAGCATGCCGGCACCTATCTCTCTACCAAATACGGCGATTACATGACCATCCCCAAGCACGACGAGCAGCGACAGCACGATTTTCATTATCTCGACTATCATCAGCCCTATCGCCAGTACGACGATCAGCGTGAAAACATGAAAGGTTAATCCTCCCAGATATTCTTGATTTTCACATCACGGAATATCGTCAGGAGTTTCTTCAGCTTACTTCTTGTCAGGTCTTTCTTCAGGGCTGCGCTGGTATCCTGGTTACTGTCCCAGCGTTCGCCACGCTGCAGCACATCGCGCATAAACGATGCCGATGTGATCCCCCATTTGCGCAGGAACTGTGTGCTGCCGTCATTTTTCACGATTCGGTGGGTTGAACGCGCCTCGAAATGGTACACGCGGCTCTTATCAACACCTTTAAAGATTCTAACGCCCGCCTTCCACAGTTTGGCCGAGAAGTCAGGATCGCTGTACATGCCCGGTGAGTACTCAATCGAGTAACCGCCCACCAGGTCCCAGATATCTTTATGCACCACGTTTGGTGGCCAAGTAGCCCCTTTCCAATCGTAGTGTGGTAGGTTCTTAAAGTCGTTCAGCAGTCTCTGTTCGTCGAAAGTCTCTACTGTCTGTCCGAAGTCGGCAGGCGCAATCACGCTCTTGCAGAAGAAGGGGCGTGGCTGTATCAGGGTCGATGACAGGAAGAACAGTTTGTGCCCAATCTGCTCAATCTCCTCGTACAGGTTCTTATCCCACTCGGGGAGCACATACATATCATCGTTCATAAACAGGATGTAATCTGTAGTAGCCAGTGGACGCAAGCCGTTCAGTGCAAAGCACACGCCGATATTCTCGGGCGAGTGCGTATATTTCAGTCCTTCGGCCTTCACCCACTCCAGCGTACCGTCGCTGCCATCGTTCACATGAATCAGGATTTCGTGCGGATAGGTCGAGTTTTTGCGGATGCTATCCACACAAATCTTCAGGAACGCCAGATTGTTCCAGGTGGGGATTAATATCGAGAACAGAGGTTTATTCATATTAGTACAATTCCTGGGGTAGCAATTGCGTTGCCCTTTCGAAATCTTCGGGCGTGTCCAGCTCATAAGAGAAATAACGGGTGGTGTCTATCACCTTAAAAGTATGCCCTTGGGGAATCAGCCGTTCGAAGGCGCGCTCATAGAAGATATCGATAAGACCTTCCTGCTCTATCATCTGGTCCAGTTCATGGAAAAGGGCATCGCTGTAGTCGGCCTTTATCTTCTCGATTCCTACGCTTTCACCCACAGCATCCTCAATGTGGCAAGTCTTGCTGATCTCTGTGATGCGGTTTTCGGAATCCACCACGATTTTCATGTCCTCCTCGTTCAATTCATGACGGTTCAGCGCCAGGGCTGATTCCGATTGTGAGGCTACGGCAGCTACCGCCTGCGGATCGCAGAGGATATCGCTGTCCATCAGCAGGAACTCCTTTCCACGCACCACCTGCCCTGACATCCACAGGGAATAGATGTTGTTGTTATGCGCATAGTCGGCATTATGGAGAAAATGGAAGGTGAAATTCGGAAAATTCTGATTCAGGAAGTCTTGGATCATCTCATGGCGGTAGCCTGTCACAATGACAAACTCACTGATACCCGTGGCAGTCATTGCATCTACGGTCCGTTGCAGGAGGGTACGGCTACCCACCGTAAGAAGGCATTTCGGCTTCGTGTCCGTCAATGGACGCAAACGTTTAGCCATTCCTGCGGCCAGAATCACTCCTATCATCCCAACACCTTTAAGATGGTATCAACAACGGTCTGTGTCTGTTCCTTACGCCCTAAAGTGATGCGCAGGCACGATTCCAGTCCCTTGTCGGTCATGAACTTGATTTTATAGTTCTGGTCGGCCAGTGCCTTCTGGAGCGCATCCTTGATTTCCAGGGGATATTTGATGAGGATGAAGTTGGCCACCGATTTATACACCTTGAAACCTGGCCTGTCACCAAACTCCTTCTTGTATAACTGACGGCCCCATTCCATGTCATCAGCCACACGGCGGTAGTGTTCGTCGCTGTCGAGGGCAGCCAATGCCACAGCCTCCGAGAAACGGTTGTAGCCCAGATATTTGTTGATGTAACTCACGAAATGGTCGTGTCCTGCCCCGATAAATCCGAAGCCACAGCGCAGTCCCGGCAGTCCGTAGAACTTCGAGAGCGTACGCGATATGATCAGGTTGGCGTATTTGTTTACCAGCGGGGCGATGTAGTCCGTGTCGCTTGTAATGAAACTGGCATAGGCCTCATCTATCAGCACCATCGTGTCGTTGGGGATATGCTCCATGATGCGTCCGATTTCCTCACTCGTCAGACTGTTGCCCGTGGGATTGTTGGGCGAAGCCAGCAGGAGCATGCGGGGATGGATACGGTTGGTATATTCAATCACCTCCTCCACATCGTAGGCGAAGGTGTCCTCCATTTCATGCAGGGGATACATCTCAAACGTACCGTAGCATTCGCTGGCCACCTTGTTGTAGTACCACCACGAATACTCGGGAATCAGGATCTTCTTGTTATCACCCTTCATCAGGTAGTAGTGGATGGCATTCTTCAGGATGTCCTCACCGCCGTATGCCAGCAGCACCTGTTCCTCAGGCACATTGTAAATCTCACTGAGGCGCACGGAGACAACGCTCTTCTTACCCTGGTCATAGATACGGGTGTAGAAGCAGAGCGTCTTCGGGTCGAAGTTCCTGATGGCATCTATCACCTTCTGGCTGGGCTCGAAATTAAACTCGTTCCTGTCGAGGAAATTCATATTCTTTTCCAAAGCGTATTTCTGTTTTTGTGCAAAGATACTAATTAGTTGTGAATATAGGAGTAAGAATTAAGATTTTTTGTATCATTTGTACCGGTCTATAAAGCCAGTCTCATACCTATAGTCTGCTCAAAACGCCAGTCCACGAACTCATAGCGGTTGCTCACACGCATGAAGACCGCCTCGTTGTTATAAGAACCGCCGCGGATGACGTAGGTGTGGCTGCGCAGCCATCTGGCGAAGAAGCCCCTGTCTTTGGGCGCATAGTCCTCGTAGTTGCTGTCGCACCATTCCCATACGCTGCCACTCATGTCGTAGATGCCCAGTTCGTTGGGACGCAGCGACTTCACGGGTTTGTGACTCTTCCGGACGGAGTTCTCCATGCACCATCCTACTTCCTCCGGACGGTTGCTTCCCGCATAGCGGTATCCTTTCGAAAGGCGTCCGCCACGTGCCGCATATTCCCATTCCTCTTCCGTAGGCAGACGGAAATGCTCACCGGTCATCGCGTTCAGTTTGGCAATGAACTCCTTGCATTTCTTATATGAAATCATCTCCATGGGCCAGTGCTCGCCGCGCCATTTGGCCTTGGCCTTGCCCATCACAGCTTTCCACAGTTCTTGCGTCACCTCAGTCTCTCCAATGTAGAAATCCTTTACCTTCACACGGTGAACGGGACGTTCATCGGGAGCAGCGTCCTTTTCGTTGCTGCCCATCAGGAACGTACCGCCCTTCACCTGTTTCATCACGAAGGTCTCACCACCCACCGTAAACCTCTTGTCCTGAGCGTGCGCCGTCAGCGGTAAAAGCAGGCAGAAGGGTAGCAGGATAAGCGTTTTTCCCACCTTCAGCGTCTCTTCCCCGAACTCCTCACCGGGTTTCACGGCCCACCAGATGACACGCAGCCATGCCACAGTCATGCAATAGACGTCCAGACTGAACGTGTCGTGGATATAGTTGTGGAGCCAAGTGGGACAAAGCACGTCGGTAGGCAGGATGCAGAAGTTCACGAACAGCAGCCAGAAAAGCACCCAGTCAAAGGTGGTTCTTCGCGGTTGCATCCAGAAGGCCATCAGATATCCCGAAATTGCGATGATATAGGTATGCGTCTCAGGGCTGTCGCTGAACAGGATGATATAGCCCATCAGCACCGCCAAGGCATCCACGCGGAAACGGAAATGCTTCCAACGCTTGTAGTTCATGAAGAACAGCACCGCCAATACCGCTAGCACCGTAATCTGCACCAGTCGGTAATTAGGCAGCAGTAGGGGCTTCAGTCCCACGGCAAAAAGCAGTCCCACCCAGTTGGAGGAGACCGTATGGCTTGCCAGGTTCTCATACATCTCCCCATAGAGTCCCAGCACATTCTCAAAAGCCGGGTTGATGCAGGGCAGGAAGATGAAGAACGCACCGCAGAGTAGGGCATAGCCGAAATTCCGCAACGTCTTCGGATAGCAGAAAAGTAAGGCCAGTTCGATGGCTCCGTACACCTTCGTCGTGGCCGATAGCATGATGAGCAGCACAGCCCAGAACGGTTTGTTCTTCTCCAGCAGCGTGAAGGCGAAGAGGAAGATGTAGCACACCACGATATTGTATTGATAGCAGAAGATACCCTGCAGCAGCAGCGACAGCAGGAAGAGGAAGATCTTCATCCTGTGAGGAGCCAGCGGCTCGGGAAGCATCTTGATGGCCAGACAGAACAGGCAGTAGTTCCCGATGTTCCATACGAAAGGCCCCAGCCACCAGGGCAGCAGGAATACCGGCGCATACACCGTGGTATAGACGGGCGAATAGAGGAAGTAGAGGCAATGGGTACCGTAGAATTCCTGCGTATAGGGAGAGATACCGCTCCAGAACATCATCGTGGCATCATAATAGTCGTAGTAGTTGGTACATCTGCCGCGAAACACCTCCAGCGAAGTGGCCAGCAGCGCAATCGCCAGTCCCAGGAAAAAGACGCAGCGCGGATTCGTGAAGAACTTCACAATGCTGTTTTTAATCCAAATCATGTTTTTTACCATTTACCATTTACCATTGACCATTAACCATTGACCATTGACGATTTTTTCCACTTCTCAACGATCCATTAATACCTAACACCCAACAGCTATCACCCAAGAAACTCCTTGACATGATACAGCGGACGCCGCTTCACCTCTTCATAGATGCGACCGATGTAGATGCCCAGCATACCGATACTGATAAGCACCACACCGCCCGTAAACCAGATGGACAGTATCAGCGAAGACCATCCGTTGACGGCCGTTCCTAGAATCAGGGCCCTGAGCACATAGATGCCGATGCCTACGCTCGTCAGCAGGAAAAGAATACCCAATCCCAGAATGTAGTACATCGGTTTCACCGAGAATGAAGTGATGCCGTCCATGGCCAGGTTCAGCATCTTCTTCAGCGTGTATTTCGAAGCACCGGCCTCGCGCTCGCTAATCACGTCGTCCACCGTCGTCGAGGGCAGTCCTATCATCGGAATCATTCCCCTCAGGTAGATGTTGCGCTCCTTGTATTCGGAGAGCATCTCCAGCGCCCTGCGGCTCATCAGTCGGAAGTCCGCATGGTTGAATACACTCTCCACGCCCATCTTCCTTTGCAGTTTGTAGAAAGCCTGTGCCGACATCCTTTTCATCACGGGGTCAGCCTCCCTCGACACCTTCACGCCGTACACCACGTCGTAGCCCGCCTTGAAATGGTCCACCATCTTCGGGATGGCCGCCAAGTCGTCCTGCAGGTCCGCATCGATGGTCACCACCGCGTCCGCCATCTCCTTGGCCTTCATCATGCCCGCCAGGATGGCTCTTTGGTGCCCCACGTTGCGGGCCAGGTCCATGCCCTTCACATATTTGTTCTCGCGGTGCAGCTGCTCGATGAGTGTCCATGTGCGGTCGCGGCTGCCGTCATTGACAAACAGCATAAAACTGTCTGCCGAAATCTTGCCTTCCGCCACCATCTGGTCGAAGAGCGCCGTCAGTCGTTCCACGGAGTGCTCCAGCACCTCTTCCTCATTATAACACGGTGAAACCGTTGCCAGTCTTATCATTGCTTATGACGATTTACAAATTCATTGTAGGTGATAAACTCATGGTTACCTTTCTTCAGCATCTTGATGACGTGGTCCAGCCGTTGCATGTGCTCACGTCCGCTGTGGTTCCTGATGATGAACGGCATCTTCAGCTCTGGGTGCTCCTTCAGGTCATAGAATTCCCACGGATGGAAATAAGTCACGAAATAACCGTCGTGCTTCAGCGTGCGCCTTACCAGCCATTCATACAGCCATAGTGGCAGGTTGTGCAGCGAGAGCCAGAACAGCGGGAAACGTATCCATGGCGTCACCGATGCCGGAATCTGCATCACCTCTCCTTTCATGAACCAGGTGCGCGGAGCTGTCAGATGCATGTAGCGTCCAGGGATGAAAGCAGGATTCAGCGACGAGTTGTACCGATAGCCCGCCTCCTCAATATCCTTATCGGATACTGGGAACATCCTCGGCTGTCGGTAGCCGTTCACGCGGATGCCCGTCACCTCCTCCACAATCTCCTTCGAGCGCTTGAAGTCCGTCTCCTTCGGCTCCCAGTGGTCCACCCCGTGGCAGGCCACCTCGTGCCCCTCGTCCATGATGCGTCTCATCACTTCCGGGGCATGCTGCGCGAAGTTTCCTGTACAGAAGAACGTCGCCTTCACGCCATTTTCCTTCAGCACGTCCAGAATGCGGTTGGTTCCCTCCTTCGACACCTCCATGCCCTCCTTCAGCGTGTCGTATTCTACGCCGTGCTCGCGGGGCACGTCAAACTCCTCCGTATCAAAACTCAGTAAAATCATATATGAGTGCAAAAGTACTCTTTTTTTTTCTTTTCCTATCAAAAACCTCGAAATTATTAAAAATAATTTGTAACTTCGCGGCCATGAAACACATCATCGGACTTGATGCCAAGCGTATTGTGCGCAACGCCACCGGTCTCGGCAGTTACGGGCGCACCCTCGTCAACGACCTCCTGCGTACCACCGCTGACGACTACCTCTTCCGCCTCTACGCACCCGACGAAGGCCGCGAAGACCTCCGCCAACAAGTCCTTCAGCACCCCAATCTCTCCTTCTGCTATCCGCAGAATGTTTCAGGTTCCAAGATTCAGGATTCAAATATCAAGGGAGATTCTTCACTCCATTCCCGAGCTTCGCTCGCCTACCCGTCGCCTTTCACTCTTCACTCTTCACTTTTCTGGCGCACCTTCGGCATCGTTCGTGATCTCCTTCGCGACGGCGTCCAGCTCTATCATGGACTCAGCGGGGAACTTCCCGTCGGCATCCGCAAGCGCGGCATAAAGACGGTTGTCACCATCCACGACCTCATCTTCCTCCGCCATCCCGAATACTACAAATGGATAGATCGGAAAATCTATGCCTGGAAGTTCCGCCGAACGCTGAAAGAGGCCGACCTCATCATCGCCATCTCCGAGTGTACCAAGCGCGACATCATCCATTACGGCCATGTCCCCGAAGAGAAGATCCGCCTTGTTTATCAGTCGTGCAGCACGTGGTTCAAGCAGCATGTCGGCGATGACCAGCGTCAGAAGGTCAATGCCCGCTACGAGCTTCCCAACCGCTACGTCATTCATGTGGGTACCATCGAAGAGCGTAAGAACATCCTTTTGGCTGTCCAGGCCCTTCCCCTGCTGCCCGAAGACCTCCATCTCGTTGTTGTAGGTCGTCAGAAGCCTTATGCCCAGCAGGTTCTCTCTGAAGCGCGCCGTTTGGGTGTTGATACCCGTCTCCATCTGCTGCAGGGAGTTCCCAATGCCGATCTTCCCGCCCTTTATCAGATGGCCGAGGCTTGCGTCTATCCCTCCCGTTATGAAGGCTTTGGCATTCCCATTATCGAAGCTATCCAGAGTGGTCTTCCCGTTGTTGCCTGTACCGGCAGCTGTCTCGAAGAAGCCGGAGGCCCCTCCTGTCTCTATGTCTCCCCCGATGATCCTGAAGCCCTTGCCAGTGCCCTTCTTCAAGTGTTGAAAGGCGCCGAAGGTCGTGAGGCCCGCATCCTCCAAAGTCAGGAATACGTCCGCCGTTTCGAAGGCACCGATGTCGCCTCCCAGGTCCTCGCTATCTACGAAGAACTCCTTTCGAAACGATAATGATAACGAAAACGTTAACGATAACGATAACGCTAACGCTAACTCCCCCTCATTCTTCACTTTCAAATATCAAGGGGGATTCTTCACTCTTCACTCTTCACTTTTCACTTTTCACTTTAAAACCTCACCCTCCCCTGTATTTCCAGATCCGTCATGGCCGAATGGTTCACCTGCTGATACCCCGTCCCGATTACGGAGCGGTCGAAATAATTCGTGGTGCCCACTTTCACCGTCAGCACGAAGCTGCTCATGATATGGGCCTGTGCCATCATCCAGTAGCGGATACCCTCGCCGTAGAACACGGGGAAATTGAAACTGTAGAGCATACCCCGCTCATAGGCATACAAACGTGAGTCAAAGTCGTCCGTATGGAAATAGGCGATGCTTGCCGAAGCCTTCAGCCATTTGAAACGCCCCTGTATCTGTTCCGTCACCATCCAGCCGAAACTGTTTTCCGAAAAACGGCTGTAGGCCATGTCAGCCTGCGTCCGGCTGTTCCATATCCCGCCGTCATATTCCGCAGAGAGCCTTCCCCGATGCTCGTTCTTCCATTTCAGGGCCTGTCCTTCATCCGTGTCCTGCTCCCGCCTTTTCAGCCGGTAGCGCAAACCTATCTTCCATTGGCTGGGTTTCCAGGTCATCTGTACGAGATGGTCCCATACGTGGGAGGCCAGACTCACCTGATAGCGGGGCCATGGGAAATAGGCATAGTCGCTATAGGCCATGAGCTGGAATTTCCGCGATGGCTGCCAGGTGGCTCCCACATAGATACCACTTTCATTCTGGATGCGACCACCCTCGCTGAAACTCCGCGAGAAGAGCGCGTAGTATTTCTTGCTGTAAAACCGCTGTACGGCCATCAGCGAGAGATCGCCGGTGGCCTTCCAACTCAAGGCATTCAAGGTGGCAATGGCCCCGCAGGAACCCGTCGCCGTTTCGCCGTTGAAGGTCAGCCTCGCCCCCCTGTAACCGTAATCCACGCTGGCATTCCAGATGTCGTTGCCCTTGGCGTAGTAGGCACGGTAGATGGCTGTGGTGGCAGGGTGGAGGTCGCGGCTCAGGTGCGAGAAAGTCCCCGTTATGCCGGCATGAAAACCCTTGTGGAAGAAGTTCAGGTGCCCGCCGGCTACCGTCTGTTCCGCATTGTTCTTCTTGTCCATCTCCGTCTGCGTGCGGTGGTAGCCGTCCGTTCGGATGGTCTGGATATCGCCGTCGTCCGTCAGCGTAGCATCAATCTTCCGCCAAGAGGCAAACACGTTGAGGTCCAGCCCCTTCAGCAGCTCCACCTTCGCTGCCGCCCCCTGCAGATAGTTCGCCTGCATCGTGGACGAATGGGCGCGGATATTGTCCTGACTGCGGCCCAGCGTGGACAGCATCCCCAGTTTTCCCAACGAGAAGTCGTTGTTGATCACCAGTCCCATGCCGTAGCCCACCCGGTAGCGCCCCAGGGCCAGCGTCTTCAGCCGTCCCATATCCCTCAGGACCACATAGTAGGAATAGAAATCATAGCCCGCTTTGTTCCTGTTGGCAAAAAACGGCTCCCCCGCATCCTGGGCCCCCACGAATCCCGCTTTCACGTAATTACCATATTGAAAGCCGTAGCGCAGGTTATGCCGGTACGGATACCCCAGATAGCCCTCCTCATCCCCCTTCCGTCTGTAGAAAGGAATCTTTCCCGTTGCCAGGAGCGAATGACCACCATATTTGAAAACCTCCTTCCAGTTAGGGAATCCCTTCGCCTCCTCTTGGCCGATATAGAGGAAGTGCCGTAGCATTTCCCGTTTCTCATAGCTGAGGCTCGGAATCATCGCCAGTTCCCCCATCGATCTCAGGGGCGCGTAGCGGTGCACATATTCCGCCAGGTCCTCTATCTCCTTCTCCGAGAGGAACGGCAGCTGCTGCAAGTCCTCGCGCGTAGCCGTATTGATATTGATAGGATTCGCTGCCAGCTCACTCATCACCTCCTCTGCCGTCTCCCATTCCGAGCCTTCCACGTCCTCTATCTCCCCCCAGAGGTCAAGATATTTCCGCCAGTCCTCGTCGTTCTCCTGGGCGTTTGCCGTCAGGAGGACAGCCGTCAGGAGAATCGTTGTCAGCAGCAAGTTCAGTAATGTTTTCATCATTGGTCTTCTTTTGATGGTGCAAATATAATAATTTTTTTCTTTTCTGCAAACATTTAGTGTGTAGACAAAACGTCTACACTTTATAAGGGGGAGAAGGAAAAGTAAAGGCGGAATCTCGCGACTCCGCCCCACCTCTAAATAACAAACTTATATAATACAATCTTCTCATTATGAAATGAGACCTCTTGACATGAGAGAGTTCTTTTTAACGTTGACGTTGACGTTGACGATAACGATAACCTTGGCCTTGGCCTTGACGATGACGTTTTGAGCCCCTTGATAAGGGACGGCTATAAAGCTGGGTTCTATACATGGACGCGGCTCATAATCCCGTGAGACACGTATGGTTGTGATGAGTGGCAGGTTTCCTGACTTCGCTCCCAGAAATGCGCCTTCCCGTCGGATGGACAGTGGCTTTATGTGCACTTCTGATAATGGGGCTTACAGTAGCGGGTACTGTTCCGGACTTGCACCGGATTCCCTTTTATGTCGTGGCTGTGGGGCCGCGGACATCACCATTCGGGGGACAAAGTTAGTGCAAATGAGTGAAAAATCCAAATATTTATTTGAGTTTTTCCGAATGCAGCCTAACTTGACGGAATGAAATGACGTAAAGATAATAAAAAAAACGATAACGATAACTATTTATTTGAACACAGAATTCACAGGAAACTTGAAAAACAATTGCGACGCCTATTTGTATTAGCACGAAATTCACAGAAAACATAGATAACGACGACGATTATTTAATGGAACACAAAGACACAAAGACACAAAGTTTTTAAGACAATTCACAGAAAAACCTATTTTTAACGTTAACAATGGCGTTTTTCCATATAATTTTACTAATTTTGCCCCCGTCAATTGGTTCGCTTGTGCGAGGAAAGAGGGAACCTGGTGGGAATCCAGGACAGTCCCGCTGCTGTGAGTTCCGTTGAATGAAGGTGATCAGACCACTGTCGATGTATCTGGACGGGAAGGTGCCTTCAGGGAACAAGTCAGAAGACCTGCCGTTGGCTTTGCTTCATGCGCTTCGAGGACGGCGCCTGCAGGTTATGAGAAAAGGATTCAAATATTTTCTGACGACGGTGCTCTGCGGAGTGATGACGCTCTCTGCCGATGCGCAGGTAGTCCGCAACGATACGGTGGCGGACAGGACGCATAGGCTGGAGGGGGTGACGGTGACGGAGCAGCGGCGGCAAAAGATAACCAGAAGCACGACGCCCTACCATCTGCTGGAAAGGGAGCAATTCCTGAGACTGGGGGTGACTGACGTGGCGGATGCGCTCCACCGAATCCCGGGCATCACGCTGAGGGACTACGGGGGTGCCGGCGGCATGAAGACGGTTTCGGTACGTGGCTTCGGGGCCCGTCATACGGGGGTGACCTACGACGGGGTGATGCTGAGCGACTGCCAGAGTGGGGAGATAGACATCTCGCGCTACTCGCTGGACAACGTGAGTGAGCTGTCGCTGACGGTGGGTGACAATGACGATATCTTCATTCCGGCCAAGCAGGCGAGCACGCCTTCGACGCTCTCGATACAGACGCTGAGACTGCCTTCGGGGGATAGCCGTGGACACGTGACGGCTCAGATGAAGCTGGGTTCGTTCGGACTGGCAAGTCCTTTCGTGCGCTATGAACAGAGTGTAAGCAGCAGGCTGGCGCTCTCGGTGGAGGGGGAATATACGTATGCGGAGAATGACTATCCATATACGCTGAGGAATGTCACGCTGGTGACGAAGGAACGGCGGACGCACAGCCGCATGAACCAGGGTCACGGGGAGGTGAACATGGCCTGGCAGCCCACGGCAACGACACTCGTCGGGGCAAAGGCTTATTACTATGACAATGACCGGCAGTTGCCGGGAATGGTGCGTCTCTATACGAACCTGAACGGCGAGAACCTCAGGGAGCGTAATGCCTTCGGACAGATGACGCTGAGGACGCAACTGGCCAGGAACTGGCTGCTGAAGGGTGTGGCGAAATACAACTGGGCGGAATCCGTCTATAGGGATGACCTGTATGCGGGGGGCGTGAACGATGCGAGCTACTGGCAAAGGGAGGCTTATACCTCGATGGCCCTGCTCTATGCGCCTGACGAAAAATGGGCCTTCGACTATTCGGCAGACTATGCCTTCAACAACCTGAACGGCAGTTCATGGCGCACGGTGGTGGGAAAGCCTTTCAGGCATACGGTGCTGCAATCGGCCACGGCCCGTTACCGCGACGGGAGGCTGACAGTACTGGGAAGGCTGCTGTATTCGCTCTATCTGAACGATGCGAAGGAGGGACCGAGTGCGAGGAACATGCGGCGGCTGTCACCTTCGCTGTCGCTTTCCTACAAGCTGTTGGCTGACAGGGAACTCTACGTGAGGGCTTCGTACAAGAACATCTTCCGCTCGCCGACGTTCAACGAGAGCTACTACTACCACTACGGAAGCACGGACCTGGCGCCGGAGGTGACGGATCAGGTGAACGTGGGCATTACGATGGACGAAGGGCGAATGACGAAGGTCGAGGGAACGCACGTAAGGGTGACGCTCGACGGATACTATAACAGGCTGCGGGACATGATTGTCTCGGTGCCTTACAATATGTTTATATGGTCGTGCATTAATGTAGGGAAGGTGAGGATTCTGGGACTGGACGCTACGCTGAACGTGACACAAAGGCTGGGGAGCGGCCACCAGGTGATGGTGACGGGAAACTACAGCTACCAGCGGGCGCAGAACCGTACGAATCCGGAGTCGCCAAACTACAACAAGCAGATAGCCTATATGCCCGAGCATTCGTGGGCGGCGGCGGTGAACTACGAGAATCCGTGGGTGAACGTCTCTATACATGGTCACGGGGTGACGGCCAGATGGCCTAACAACGACCACTACGAGGGGACGATGATAGACGGCTACAAGGAATTCGGACTGACGGCCTACCGCGCATTCACATGGGGACGTCACCGGCTGGAAGGCCGCGTGGACGTGAAGAACCTGTTCAACGAGCAGTATGAGCTGGTGGGGCATTACCCGATGCCCGGCAGAAGTTGGCAATTATCAATTCTTTATAAAATATAAAATGAGATGAAAATGAAAAAGTATCTTTTGAGTATGTCGGTGATGCTGATGGGTGTCAGCATGCTGACCTCGTGTCTGAGTGACAATGACAATGACAACGACAACACCTACCCGGTGATTGTGAGCAACGGTGTCTATGTGGTTTGCGGCGGTAACATGAGCAACAACATCGACGGTAGCCTGACGTATTATGACTACAAGACGAAGACGGCCTCACAGAAGGTATTCCAGGCTAAGAACGGTCGCGGTCTGGGACTGACGGCCAACGATGCCTTGGTGTACGGCAGCAAGATGTATATCGTGGTGGACGGTGAGCACTCTGTGGAAGTGGTGAACGCCAAGACGCTGCAGAGCATCAAGCGAATCGACATGACGGAGCTGATGGGTGCTGAGAAGGGTGTTCATCCGCGTCATATCACCTGCTACGACGGTATGATCTACGTGAGCACCTATGGTGCATCGAAGAGTGAAGGTTGGCCTGCAACAACGGAGGGTAACGGCTACGTGGCTGCCATCGACACGCTGACGTTCTCGCTGAAGGACACCTATGAGGTGGGCTCGTTCCCCGAGGGACTGGCTGCCTATAACAACAGACTCTATGTATGCAACTCTGACTACAGCGCCTGCACAAAGGCCAGCATCTCAGTCATCGACCTGACGCAGAAGAAGGTGGTGCAGACCTATACCAACGAGAACATCGTGAATCCGACGGTGATTGCCGTGACGGGCTACGGTCTGTACGTGCTGGATATGGGTAACTATGCCGACAAGGCTTCGGGTATGCTCTACATTGATGCCTACGACGGCAGATGTAGCCGTCTGTTCGACGCCAGTTTCGTGACCTTCTACGACAGGTATATCTATGCCGTGAATGCACCTTACGGAGCAGCAAAGCACGACTATATCCGCTATGACATCCAGTCGAGACTGCAGAACAGTTTCACACAGGATGGCGTGTTCAGCCCATGTGGCATCGGCGTGGACATCAGCGGTCATGTGTTCGTGGCTTCCTACAGGAAAAACGAGGAAACGGGCTATCCCAACTACAGCGGCAACGGCTATGTGGCAGAATATGACCTGACGGGTGCGAAGGTGAATGAATTTGACTGTGGCGTAGGTCCCAATGCGATTGTCTTCAACACGGGCATCGAGTACGTGAAATACTAAGAAACGGTCCAGAGAATAAGGATGAAGAAAGCGCTATGGGTCATCATCACCGTGACGGCTGTCCTTTGCTCATGCAGGGACAGCCGCACGGCTGCTGACCAACGGCAGGGTGACACGCTGCGGCTAAAATATGCGGAGAAACTGACCATCGTGAGGCATGAGGGTTTCACGGAGGTGTTGCTGGCTGATCCCTGGAACACGGGGAAGACGCTGCATCGGTACATTTTGGTGAACGATAACGTTAACGAAAACGATGACGTTAACGTTAACCTTAACCAATACCCCAACTCATCCGTCATCCGGGTGCCGCTGAAGAGGTCGGTGATTGCCACGAGTGTGCAATGCGGACTTGTTGAGCATCTGGGAAAGCGTGAGGCCATAGCGGGCGTATGCGACTTGCAGTACATCAATCTGCCTTGGGTGCAGGAGGAATGCAGGAAAGGACGTATTGCCGACTGCGGCAGCGGTCTGCAGCCTACGATTGAGAAGATTATCGACCTGAGGCCCGACGCCCTCTTTCTGTCACCTTTCCAGAACAGCGGCGGCTATGGGAAACTGGAGACGCTGCAGATTCCCATCATCGAGATGGCCGACTACATGGAGAGTTCGGCCCTCGGACGTGCGGAATGGATGAAGTTCTACGGGATGCTTTTCGGAAAGGAGAAGGAGGCCGACAGTCTGTTTACCGCCGTGGAAAAGAACTATATGTCCCTTCGGGACAAAGTTTTAAGTTTCAAGTCTCAAGTTGCAGGTAACCATCGCCCATCGCCCAAAATCCTGATGGACAAGCAGACGGGAAGCGTGTGGTATGTGCCGGGAGGACGGAGCACGATAGGGCGTCTGATAGCCGATGCCGGTGCTGATTATCCCTGGCAGGGCGATGACCATAGCGGTTCGCTGCCTTTGTCGTTCGAGAGTGTGCTGGAGAAGGGAGGACCCTGCGACATCTGGCTTTTCCGCTACAATTCGCCCCATGCCATTACGGCCAAGGAACTGCTTTCGGAGAAACCAGCCTACAACCAGTTTAAGGCTTTCCAGAAGGGAGAAATCTACGGTTGCAATACGGCGACTTCCACTTTCTATGAAGACACGCCCTTCCGTCCAGACCTGCTGCTCCGCGACTTCATCACCATCTGCTATCCCGAGCTGGGACTGGGGGAAAGTACTTACTTTGTAAAAGTTAAAAACTAACGATAACGATAACGTTAACGATAACCATGCGACGCTTTACGATTTTGATGACGCTGCTGATTGTGATACTTTTCGCAATCAACCTCGTGGTGGGGGCAGTGGACATCCCCGTGAAGGAGGTGGTGAACATCCTTATGGGAGGCAGGAGTGACCATCCTTCGTGGGAGTATATCGTATTGCAGAGTAGGTTGCCGCAGGGGATTACGGCCATGCTTTGTGGGGCTTCGTTGGCGGTGAGTGGTCTGATGCTGCAGACAGCTTTCCGAAATCCGTTGGCAGATCCCGGTATCTTCGGTATCAACAGCGGGGCTTCGCTGGGAGTGGCGTTGGTGATGTTGCTTCTGGGAGGAAGTATCACGGCGGGAGCCTTCTCGTTGACGGGTTTCCTGGCTACGTTGGCGGCAGCCTTCGTGGGGGCCATGTTGGTGATGGCCCTGATACTGGTGTTTGCCACCATGGTGCGCAACAGCGTGATGCTGCTCATCATCGGTATCATGATCGGGTATATCGCCACATCGGCCATCTCGCTGCTCAACTTCTTCGCCACGGAAGAGGGCGTGCAGTCGTATATGGTGTGGGGACTGGGTAACTTCGGAGGCGTCTCCATGGAACAGATGCCGGCCTTTGTCATCATCTGTCTGGGAGGTATTGCAGCGGCTTTGCTGCTTATCAAGCCCTTGAATGCCCTGTTGCTGGGAGAGCGTTATGCCGAGAATCTGGGTATCAACACCCAACGGGTGCGCAACTGGCTATTGGTGGTCACGGGCATCCTGACGGCCATCACTACGGCTTTCTGCGGTCCGATAGCCTTTATAGGACTGGCTGTTCCTCATATTGCGAGGATGCTGCTGGGTACGGAAAACCATCGTTCGCTGATGCCTGCCACTCTCCTGACGGGAGCCGCCATTGCGCTGATATGCAACATTATCTGCGTGCTTCCCGGTAATCGCGGCATTATTCCGCTAAATGCCGTGACGCCTGTCATCGGTGCTCCGGTGATTATCTACGTAATCCTGAAACAGCGGGAAAAATGACGTTAACGTTGACGATGACGAAAACGATGACGTTAACGTTAACGCTAACGCTAACGATTATTTAATGGAACACAAAGACACAAAGGCACAAAGTTTTTAAATCTTTCATCTTTAATCCTTCATCTAACAAAACTTTACGTAAAACCATCGGAAAAGCCAGTAGAAGGCGGTTCCGGTGAGGAGGCCTGCCAAGGCATCGATGGCGTAATGGGCCTGAATATAGACCGTGGCAAAGAACATCAGGATGAAAAGAGGAAGCAAGATGAAGAACAGCCAGCGGGAACGTGCCTGCCATGCAAGCCACAGCAAGACGGTAGCGATGCCTACATGTGAGGAAGGGAAGGCTGCCGTGGGACGCTCTCCAGCTTCGTGGGCACTCTCCACGAGATGATAGAAGAAGCCGTCTTTCCATCCCGGTGAAGGTAGACAGTCTTGATGGAAATAGAAATAGTCGCCTACGTTGGGAAACACCCCTTTCGCTATCTCATCCACGCCCACGGCCTGGTAGTAGAACATCGGTCCCGTGACGGGCACGAGGATGAAAATGACGTAGAAGACAAAGAAAGAGGCCATGATGATGAAGACACACTGGTGGAAATCCTTATAGCGGGCGAAGAAGAAATAAATAGCCACGGCGGCAATCATCGGATAGTAGGAAGCATAGCCGAGATCCATCAGTTCGCTGAAGACCGGGTGGGTGAAAGCCTGTGAGAAGAGTAGGGCAGGCTGACAGCCGAAGAGCTGCTGTTCCCAGGAGGCAAAGACATGGTCGAGATTGGGCAGCATGCGGTTGATCTCGTAGGTATCGGGATACCACCAGGAGAGGAACGACATCTGAACGATGACACGGATGAGCATCACCAGGCGACAAGGCAGCATGCGATAGACAGCCCACATCAGCAGCGTGGTGACGGCAATCTGGATGCGCCCCGTAATCATGGCATGAGGATTCTGCACCTTCGTATAGCAGAAGAGGATGATGAGCAGCGTGAGCAGCAGGTAGCCGAACGCCGCCCACTCGATAGCCAGCAATCCCTTCTTAGGCTTCTTCTCGATTGTCAGTAATTCTTTCAGTATCTTCATTTTTAAACGATAACGATGACGATAACGATAACTTTAATCCTTATTTTTTAATCTTGAATCTTGGATCTTGAAACCTGAAACGCGCCGAAGGCGCTTCTTACAACCATCCGTTTTCACGGTACCACTGGATGGTGAGGCGCACGCCTTCCTCCAACTGGTAATGAGGCTCAAAGCCCAATTCGCGACGGGCAGGCTGGATGTCACAACGCCAGTTGCGCTGTTTCATGATATGGTATTTATCGTTGTTCAGGGCAGTTATTTTCCCTGTCATTCTTCCGATGTATTCCCCGCAGAAGGTGATGATACGCAGGAGCCAGATGGGTGCCGTGATACGAATCCACCAAGGGTTGCCAAGTTCCTTGCGGATAAGGTCGCTGAATGTGGAGGAGCGGTAGACGCAGCCGTCGCTGAGGAAGAACTTGCGCCCGGGCTCTCCCTTTTCGATGGCAAGGAAGATGGCCTGCACCACGTCGAGTACATAGACGAAGGTGATGTCTTGCGGCTTGTAGCCCACAGCGAAATCGGTATGTGCCTTGATGCTCTTCGCCATCATGAAGTAATCGCGTTCGCGGGGACCATAGACACCCGTGGGACGCAGGATGACAATAGGGAGTTCTGACTCCATTAAAAAACGCTCTGCTTCCAGTTTGCTCTTGCCGTATTCCGTGTTGGGCGCGGGCTTATCGTTCTCCGTGATTTCCGTATAGGGCTGCTCTTCGCGGATAGGTCCGAAGACGCTCAAGGAACTCAGATAGACGAATTTCTTCAGCGGCATCTCCAGCTGCAGCAGGGCATTGACAAGACTCTTCGTGCCCCCAACGTTGATACGGTGGAAGTCTTCTTTATGAAGACACTTCGTCACACCGGCGGCATGCACTACGTAGTCAAACTGCAGATTGCGCATCTTTTCCACCAAGTCCTCCTCAGAGGTGAGGTTGACTTCCAGGAAATGGATGCGTTCGTCTGTGAGCCACTGCCGCGAACTGCTCTTGCGGAGGGCCACCCATACGTTCATGTTGCGCCTGAGGGCTTCATCCACGATGAAACCGCCAATAAAGCCTGTGGCACCGGTTATCAGTATGTTACTCATTTCGACCGCAAAATTAATCATTTTTTATCAAAAACACGCCTTTTAGTATTATTTAAAACCTCATTCGGTGGCCTTATCACATTTTTTCCCTATATTTGAAACCTGAAAAAACTTGAAACTAATTATTATGGCAAAAGGAAAGAACAAGGGAAAGCGCCTTAACAAAAGGCAATTGACGGAAATGTTGCAGACCTTTTTCTCGCAGCACCCCAATGAAACCTACAATTTGAAGCAGATTTTCAAGACGCTCAATATCGTGCAGCACCCCGTAAAGATGCTCGTCGTGGATCTCCTGGAAGACATGACGTGGGACGACTACCTGCAGAAAGTCAATGAGAACCAATACCGTCTGAACACCCAGGGACAGGTGATGGAGGGAACCTTCATCCGCAAGCCTAACGGCAAGAACTCCTTCATTCCCGACGGTTCCGATAAGCCCATCTTCGTGGCGGAGCGCAATTCGCTCTTTGCCCTCAACGGTGACAGGGTGCGGGTGACGATGATGGCACGCCGTGAAAATCATATCAAGGAGGCTATGGTCACCGATATCCTGAAAAGAGCCCATGACCAGTTTGTGGGTGTCTTGAAAGTGGAGAAGAACTATGCCTTCCTGATTTCCGACTCCAAGATCTTCGTGCACGATATCTTTATCCCGAAGCGCAAGTTGAAGAACGGAAAGACGGGTGACAAGGCCGTGGTGAAAATCACCGAGTGGCCCTCCAAGGAATCGAAGAACATCGTAGGAGAAGTGGTGGACATCCTCGGAGAGACAGGTGAGAACAATGCCGAGATGCATGCCATCCTTGCCCAGTACGGGTTGCCTTACAAGTATCCGAAACACGTGGAGGATGCCGCCAATAAGATAGATCCCGGCATCACTCCCGAAGAGATAGCCCGCCGTGAGGATTTCCGCGATGTGTGCACTTTCACCATCGACCCGAAAGATGCTAAGGACTTCGATGATGCACTTTCCATTCGTGAACTGCAGAAAGGACTTTGGGAAGTGGGCGTTCATATTGCCGATGTGAGCCACTATGTGAAGGAAGGCTCCGTTATCGACAAGGAAGCCGTGAAGCGTGCCACAAGTGTCTATCTCGTGGACCGCACCATCCCCATGCTTCCCGAACACCTCTGCAATTTCGTCTGCTCCCTGCGTCCTGATGAGGAGAAACTCTGCTATAGCGTCATCTTCAAACTCGACCACGAGGCCAACATCAAGGACTGGCATCTGGCACATACCGTCATTAAGAGTAACCGCCGCTTTGCCTATGAGGAAGTACAGGAGATTCTGGAAAAGAACGGAGTGAAAGACGGTACCGGAGAGCCTGCTCCCCATAAGAAGGAATATGTGGGCGAACTGGCACAGGAGATCGTCATCCTCGATGCACTGGCCAAACAGTTACGTAAAAAACGTTTCCAGAATGGTTCTGTGAAGTTCGACCGTGAGGAACTCCACTTTGATATCGATGAGACCGGCAAGCCCATACGCTGCTATTACAAGAAGTCGAAGGATGCCAACAAACTTATTGAGGAGTTCATGCTGCTGGCTAACCGGACGGTGGCAGAATGGGTAGGTAAGGTGAAGAAGGGACAGAAGGCAAAGACGCTGCCCTATCGTGTACACGACCAGCCCGATCCCACGAAACTGGAGACACTCCGGCAGTTTGCCGCCAAGTTCGGATACCGGGTGAAGACCGCCGGAACGAAGGGTGCCATCTCCAAGTCGCTCAACAAGCTGATGGACGACTGCAACGGCCGCCGTGAGCAGAACGCCATTGAGATGGTGGCTCTGCGGGCAATGATGAAGGCCAAATACTCTACGCACAACATCGGCCACTACGGACTGGCTTTCGACTATTACACCCACTTCACTTCACCCATCCGCCGCTATCCCGATACGATGGTGCACCGTTTGCTCACACGTTACCAGGAAGGAGGACGTTCCGCCAACCGCGACCACTATGAGGAACTCTGCGAGCATTCCAGCGATATGGAGCAGATAGCCCAGCAGGCAGAGCGCGAGAGCATCAAGTACAAGATGGTGGAATTCATGAGCGACAAGATAGGCGAGGAGTTTGACGCCCATATCTCGGGCATCACCAGCTACGGCATCTATGCCGAGATTGACGAGAACCACTGCGAAGGCATGATTTCCCTCCATGAACTTGATGATGACTACTATGAGTTCGATGAGCGTAACTACTTGCTTGTAGGTCGCCGCCATCATCACAAATATCAGTTGGGAGATCCCATCCGCATCCGTGTGGCCCGTGCCAACATCGAGCGTCGGCAACTTGATTTCGTGATGACAGATTAAAGCCTGAGATCATCGTGAACATCGCATTAACATTTTCCGGAGGAGGCTACAGGGCTGCCGCCTTCCATCTGGGGACACTCTCGTTTCTCCATCATATCAAGACCTCTACGGGAACGCTGCTCAGTCACGTAGAGGTACTTTCCACTGTTTCGGGGGGAACCATCACCGGATTGCGCTATATGCAGGCTTTGGCGGATGGTGAGGACATTGATGAAATGACGCGGAGCATCTATGCCTTCTTCTTCGATGTGGATATGATGACAATGGCGCTGCAGCAACTCGATGACGACTATCCCCACGAAGGCGCATCTGCCATTCGCACCATGGCCCATATCTATGACGAAAAACTGTTCCACCATGCTACTTTCGCCGATTTCATCGGTAGGATGAGTAGTCTTCCCGTGAAGCATTTCTCCGCCAATGCCACTGATTTCTCCAATAGTCTTCCTTTCCGCTTTCAGGCTACTGAGACGATAGGTGATAGTACGGGCTTTTTCGGCAATAGTAAGCATGTGCTGCCAGACAAAGCCGCGGCAAAGGTGACATTGGGGGAGGCCATGGCCTGTTCGTCATGCTTCCCCGGAGGTTTCGAACCCATGGTGTTCCCAGATGATTTCGCCCTCGCTTCTACGGAAGAAGGGAAGGAGCTGAGGAACAAGTATGGCAGTTTCGGCATCATGGACGGAGGCTGTGTGGATAATCAGGGCATCGAACCCATCCTTCTTGCCGAAGAACGGATGCAGAAGAAGCGCAATACCCGCGGCAAAGCCATTGACCTTGTCATGGTGTCGGATGTTTCGAGCCCCTATATGAATGCCTACGAACCCTATAAAGGTTCGCTTCCCTCTTTTGTACGTAAACTGACTTTGAAGCGTATCGGCAACTGGATGCTGGGGGCTACGGCACTTCTCGCAGCCCTCCTCATCGGCAGTCTCTTCCTGCACAATCACCTGCTCGTTTGTGTGCTGACTGTCCTTTTCTCCATCATTGCCCTGCTCACCATTTTCTATTGGTACGGTAAGAAACAACTGGCAAGGTTCCTCAGCAGCACCTTCCTCTGTCATGCCGTCAGCGACTTGATGAACCTCTCCTTGGGCAATATCGTCACGATGGTGGCTAATCGTGCCAGTTCACTCGGAATGCTTGTCTCCAAGGTCTTCATGAAACACATCCGGCGGAAAGAGTACAGCAGTCTCTATGATGACGGATGGGCCACACGTACCATCACCAATGCCATCTACGCCTTGCGTCCCGATGAACTCTGGGCGCAGCGTCAGGGTAATCAGTCGCTGCCTGATTATCTGCAGCCCTCCGAGGCCATGCAAAAGGTCAGCGTTCAGGCTGCCGCCATGGGCACCACCCTTTGGTTTACAAATGAGGAAAAAGCTGACGGGATGCCAAAGGCCATCATTGCCTGTGGACAGTTTACCACCTGTTACAATCTGCTTTGCTATATCTATGATCAGAAGAAAGACGGTACTGTACCTGCCCGTTTGGCAACGCTGATAGCATGCGAGGAGCAGTTGCTGCAAGCTTGGGAGCAGTTCCGCGAGAATCCCTATTGGCTGGTGTCAAGTTTAAAGATTAAAGATATCGTTATCATTTGAGCGCTTCAGCAAGTTGTTGAAGCGCTTGCTCCAGTATACTTCTGGGAGTAGCGATATTGAGTCGCATGAATCCTTCACCGCCAGGTCCGAACATGGCCCCATCGTTGAGAGCCAGATGCGCGCGGTTTATAAAGAGATGATTGAGTTGTCGGTGATTGAGGTTGAGTTGCCGGCAATCGAGCCATACCAGGAAAGAAGCCTGCGGGCGCAACGGATGGATGAGTGGCAGGTGTTCGCGGCAGTAAGCTTCCACAAACAATACGTTTTCTTCCACATAGCGGAGCATTTCCCGTCGCCAAGGTTCCCCGTGGCGGAAAGCTGCTATGGTTGCAATTGGTGCAAAGATCGTGGGCTCATTCAGTTCGTTGGCAGTAAGCCAGTTGAAATATCTCTTGCGGATGTCGGGATTGATGACGATGGCCCAACTGCTCACGATTCCTGCAATGTTGAACGTCTTGGAAGGAGCACCGAAGGTGATGCTGATTTCTGCGGCTTTATCAGAGACGGAGGCAAAGGGAATGTGCTGATGACCGAAAAGAGCCATGTCACAATGAATCTCATCGCTGATAACCAACACTTGATGGCGGTGGCAGATATCGGCGAGCTGTATGAGTGTATCTTTGCTCCACACGATACCCGCTGGATTGTGGGGATTGCTGAGAATCAGCATACGGCATTTGGAGTCCTGTTTCAGGATGTTTTCCAATCCCTCGAAATCCATGTCATAGTAGCCGTCGGGACGCAGGATGAGGGGATTGAAGACCACTTCGCGACCATTACCTTCAGGAGTCAGGCGGAAGGGATGATAGACAGGAGTCTGTATGATGACCTTCTCGTCGGGTTTCAGAAATACATTCACAGCCATTCCGATACCTTTCACGATGCCTGGAATATACGTTATCCATTCGCGTTCCACCTGCCATTGGTGATGATCCTTTATCCACTGGATGACGGTAGGCCAGTAATCGGCTGGTTCCACCGTATAGCCGAAGAGTGAATGCTCCAGTCTTTGACGCAGGGCGTCAGTAATGAAATGTGGCGTCTCCCAATCCATATCGGCCACCCACAGGGGTAAGAGGTCTTTGCGTCCATAGCGCTCCTCCAGCACCTCGTGCTTCAGGTCACCGCTTCCTGAGCGGTCTATGACCTTATCAAAATCGTATTGCTTCATGGTAGTGCCTGCTTGATGTCTTCAAAGATATCATCCACGTCTTCTAGTCCCACGGAGATGCGGATAGTCGTTTCGCGAACATCCATCTGCTGGCGGGTGTTCTCGTCAAAATTACCGAAGATGGTGCTGGCAGGATGGATGGCCAGTGTGCGGTTATCAAAGAGATTCGTTGCCCGTTTCACCAGTTGCAGGTTATTGATGAAACGGAAGCATTTTTCTCGGCTTTCGAGATCTATGGTGAGCAAGGCTCCTGCCGTAGGACCAAACTGTTTCTGTGCTCTTTCGTGATAGAGATTGTCTTTGAGTCCCACGTAGTTCACCTTCCGGATTCCAGGCAGTGTGCACAACCTTTGTGCCAGTGTGAGGGCATTAGCTGCCTGTAGCGCATAGCGTGCGTGGAGCGTCTCCAGTCCTAAAGTCTGCATATAGGCAGCCTGCGGTGTCATATAGGCACCGAGATTGAAGAGCATTTCCGAGGCGATGCGTTCGTGGAAAACCTCCGGTGCATTGTAGTCGATGACAAGACCGCCGAGTGATGTAGCACCTCCGGAGATGTACTTCGTACTCGACACCACCTCAATGTCAATGCCCAGTGTTTTTAGGTGGTGCTCCGTGAAGGGAATTACCGTGGAGTCGGCCACAAGGGGAATGCCGTGTTTGTGGGCAATTCTTGAGAGGTCTTCCAGCGAAGCCACTTCCAGTTGGGGGTTGGTGATGACCTCCAGATATATGGCACAGGTGGTTTGGTCGATGGCAGCCTCTACCGATGAGAGATCGGTGAGGTCCACCAGTCGCGTCTCCACACCGAAACGTCGCAGTGTCTGCGTGAGCAGGGCAAAAGTATTTCCAAAGAGATGACGTGAGGTGACGATGCTTCTGCCTTGTCCGCTCAGTGCCAGCAATGCATTGCTGATGGCGGCCATACCAGAGTTGAAAGCCGTTACATAACGAGCTCCCGTCAGTGCCCTTACCTTGTTTTCCAGATGCGTCACGGTGGGGTTCATCGTACGTGAGTAGTCAGGGGCAAGGATTTTTCCCCTGAAAGTATCACTCATGGTCTGTGCGTCTTCGAACTCATAAGCCACATTATTATATATGGGCATACTCAGCGCTCCGTAGGCATCAGGGCGGTCGTAACGGGTATGGATGGCTTGCGTCTGTTTTTTCATCTCTTTCTCAATTATTATGATGTAATGGCTGCAAAAGTAGCTATTATGTTTTTCTTTTTTCCAGTTTTAAGGCGTGAAAAATGCGGCCATTGAAAAAAAATACCATATTTGTGGTACGCCTCCTCACCATTATAGGTGATGGAAAATACCATAGCGGGCGTATTTCCCGGTTGTGGGAATCGGCGTACCTTTGCACCAGAGAAATTAATGGATTCAAATGTTGAATATTTTAAACTTAAAAGAGCAATGAGAACAATGAACTGTTGTATGCGTAGCCATTCCATGGCAGCATGTATGGTACGAATGTGTTGCTGCCCAAGCAGCGAAATGAATATAATGAAAATAATGACGACAGAGAATAGACAACGTATTATAAAAAATAAAATAAGGTATAGAAGATATGAAAAAGATACAGTATATCATCGTAGCGCTTTTCTTGCTGCAAATTAACAGTGCCGAGGCACAGACACAAACCGTTAATATCAAGGCTCCAGGTTTTGTACGCCCATTGGTGGAGCGCTGGATTGCCGAATACCAGAAGATCAACAGTGATCTCAGTTTTCAATTGGGGCAAAAAAAGGATAACGCCATTACCTTCGTATTAGAAGAAAAAGGAGAGAAAAAAGAAGAAAGGCTACGGGTAGGCGAACATAGTTCGGGAATGGCAGTCTTCTTTGGCCGTTACGCCATTGTACCGTTTACGGGCAAAGACTCCGAGGCTGCCGCATTGATAGCCAAGAAAAAACTGAACGACAAACGTATTAAGAACCTGCTTTTCGAGAAAGACGATCTGAGCGAAGAAAAATCAGATAAGTTGGAGGGTAAACTTCACATCTACACGGGTGCACAGAGTTTTTCAGTAGCACTCCCGTACGCTGCTGCTTACGGACTCACAGCTGCCGACTATCGTGGCAAGCGCATTCAGGGTGACGACCGTTTCCTGAATAAGGCCGTCGGAGAAGACGCTTGGGGACTGGGTATCAGTGCGCTGGGAAATCTCTACGACTTGCAGAGCCGACACCTGAAAGACCAGTTGCAGGTGGCTTCGCTCGATGATAGCAAGAAAATAGACCTGACAGCCTCACTTGATGAAGTGCTTGAGGCCTTGGAGACCCATACCGTAGAAGGAATTGATGTGGAAAAGATAGGATTTGCTTTCGATGTGAACAACCTGCAGTTGAACCGTTTTGTCAACTGGGTGCTCACCGATGGCCAGCAGTATTTACACGAATACGGTCTGCTTACGCTTTCACAGAAGGATCTTATCTCCCAGCAGCGCAGTCTGCATCATCAGGATATAGCCAGACGATAGGCTACCAGCGTCAAGAAATAAAACGTTGCTTGTTTTAATCGTGGTCATCCCCTGGGACTTCCGTAAAAGGAAGTCTGGGGATGATAGCCACAAATGTGTGTATGAAAATGAAAAAGATTGTTATTTTGTTATTAGGTGTGCTGCTGTCGCTCGCTGCTGAAGCGCAGACCACCATCACGGGCCGTATCACGGATGCCCGTACAGGAGAGTCGCTCATCGGTGCTTCGTTGGTTCCGAAGAATAGTGGGGAACTGGGTGCCGTTACAGATATTGAAGGAAACTTCACACTCCAGACGAATGTAAAACTGCCACTCACACTCAGTGTGCAATATGTGGGTTACCGGACATTGGACGTGGACGTCTATGATGCCGAAGAACCACTTGAAATACAACTTGTGCCAGGCGGCAACCGCCTCAGTGAGGTAGTCGTTGTGGGTTATGGCGTGCAGAAGCGTCAGGAACTCACCTCCAGTATCTCCACGGTGGGTGAAGAACTGCTCAACCAGAACATCTCTTCCGTGGAGAGCGTGCTGCAAGGCTCCGTGGCTGGTATTAACGTGACCACGAGTAGCGGACAGCCTGGTGCTACCAGCACCATCCGCATCCGTGGAGGCAACTCTATCACGGGTGGTAACGAACCTCTTTACGTTATCGACGGCTTCATTGTCTACAACGACCCCGCTACTTCCCGCACCAATGCAAGGGGATCCGATGCTACGCTCGATCCCATGTCGTTCCTGAATCCTTCCGACATCGAGAGCATCGAAGTCCTGAAGGATGTGTCGGCCACGGCTATCTATGGTACACGTGGTGCCAACGGTGTAATCATGATAACCACCAAGAAAGGAAAGCATGGTCGCGACAACGTGAACTACTCGGGTACCTTCTCATGGAGCAAGGCAGCCCGGAAACTTGACTACCTCAATGCTCAGCAGTGGACAGAACTCTACAATGAGATTCGTCTTGATGAGGGCAGTGGTGAGCCGCTGGCGATTCCTACAGAGTCGTACGACTGGCAGGAAGCCGCCCTTCGTACCGGTTTCTCCCAGGAGCATCAGGTGAGCCTCATCGGCGGCGACGAGAAGAGTCGTTACAACATCAGTTTCGGTTACAAGGATGTGCAGGGTATCATTCTTGGCACAGACCAGACTCGCTATGCCGGACGTGTGAACTACGATCGCACGGTGAACAACAAGTTCTCCTTCGGCGTTACGGCTAATGGAGCCTACAATAAGGTAAACGGCCTGCGCAATGAGAATGGCAACAACGCCCCTAACTCGTGGGTGGCTGCCATTACCCATACGCCCTATACGAGCATCTGGAATGCCGACGGTTCCTTCAATTATTTGCCGACACCCAGCAGTGATGCCGTCTATGACGGACAGGTGGGCAACCCTATCTCCGACTTGGAAAACATCAAAAGCACCACGGAGAACACCCGCTTCATCGGTACCGGATGGGCTGAATATGAGGTCTTACCTCATCTGAAGGCGAAGGTGAACCTCGGTGCCGACATCACCAATACCCGCCAAAGCAACTACTCTCCATCCTATACCTCTACCGGATTGGCCAACAAAGGCGTGGCTTCGGTTGGACAGACTAAGACCAATGTTTGGCAGACCGAATATACGTTGAGTTACCAGAATGTATTTGCCCGCGTCCATAGTCTTTCCCTGTTGGCAGGCTATACCGCCCAGCGCACCGACCTCTCTACCTTTGCTACTAGCAACTATGGCTATAGCAACGATGCCACGGGTTATGATGCTTTGGGAGCAGCCGCCACCACGCAGCCATCCTACAGTTACGCCTCGGTGAACACCCTGCAGTCGTGGCTCGGACGTGTGAACTATTCCTACGACAAGCGTTACAATGCTACGCTTACCTTGCGTGCCGACGGCAGCAGCCGTTTTGCCAAGGGTCACAAGTGGGGTTGGTTCCCCTCCATCGGTGCCTCATGGAATCTCGATCAGGAGAAGTTCCTGCATTTTGGAAAACAAGTAGACTTCATCCAATTGAGAGCCAGTGCAGGTGTGGTAGGTAATCAGGAAATCGGCGACTATCAGTTCGTGGCCAATATGTCTCCTGCCACGTATGTCCTCAACGGACAGCGTGTGACCGCCTACCTCCAGTCGAACATGGCCAGTCCCGACCTAAAGTGGGAATCGACTGCCAGTTATAACGTGGGTGTGAGTTCCGGATTTTTCAACAGCCGGCTCACGGTAACCCTCGATGCCTACTACAAGAAAACCAGTGACTTGCTGTTGAATGTGCCCACGGAAGGCACCACGGGCTTTTCCAGCGTGCTGCGCAACATCGGTAGTGTGACCAATAAGGGTGTGGAACTCGAAGTGGGCGGTGTGCTCCTCGATGATAAGAACTGGCACTGGACAGCCAACGCCAATATTGCCCACAATAAGAACGAGGTGACTTCATTGGGCGATGCCTCACAGATCATCCCCGACTTCAACGGTATCGGTACCATGCAGTATCTGAACCCCCTCATCGTGAAGGTGGGCGAACCGTTAGGAACTTTCTTTGGCTACCGTTTCTTGGGCATTGTGCAGAACGGTGACGACATCACCAAACTGCCTTCACAGACCATCTCTGCGCTGGAGCCCGGTAACCCGCGTTATGCCGATGTGAATGGTGACAATGTGGTGAACGAGGAAGACCGCGTTACGCTGGGCAACGCACAGCCAAAGTTTACCTACGGTTTCAACACCACCCTGAAATACAAGCAGTGGGATCTCTTCGTAAATCTGGCAGGTTCTTACGGCAACAAACTGTTCAATGTGCTGAAAGCCCGTTTCTCTAAGGGAAACATCTCCTACAATGCATTGGCAGAAGTCGCCGACCGTTGGACGGCTACCAACCCCTCCAATACCATACAGAAGGCCAGCAATTCCACCAGTATTGTCACCGACGATCGCTATGTGGAAGATGCCAGTTACCTGCGTGTGAAGAACATTCAGCTGGGCTATACCCTGCCCCTGAAGCGCATCTCACGCGATGCCAAATTACGTATTTCCCTCTCGTTGCAGAATTTCTTCACCATTACCGGTTACAGTGGCTATGACCCTGAGTCGAACCGCAATGGTATCGACGAGACAAATGCCCTCTATCAGGGTATCGACTGGGGTGCCTATCCCACAGCCAAAACCGTTCAGCTCGGTGTCAGCCTGACGTTATAATCCCAAACCTCAAAAACTCAGTAATTATGAATACGAACATACGAATCAGATATACGAAGACGCTGGTAGCAGCATTCTCTTTCCTCTTTCCTCTCTCCTCTCTCCTCTCTTTCACCTCTTGCGCCGACCTGGAACAGGACCCTGTGAGCAGCATCTCCACCGATACCTTCTACAGCACTGAGGCAGAACTCACCGTGGCCGTGAACGGAATCTATGAGGTGTTTACCGAAGATGGGTTCTATGGTATCTTCAACAACCAGAGTGTCTATTTCGGTGATCTTCAGACCGATTATGTAAAGGCCGGAGCCAACACCAATTCGGCTCATATCCGCGAGATCAGCAACTTCGCCATTCAGCCCACCAACCTCTTTGTCATCGATGCTTGGAATGAGCATTACAGGGGTATCAATTTGGCCAATCAACTCATCGACAAACTTGATGCCAGCAATAATTTCAGTGAGGAGGTGAAGTCACGCTTTACCAACGAGGCAAAGTTCCTGCGTGCCGTCTATTACTTCAACCTGGTGCGCTATTTTGGAGGTGTTCCCGTTGTGCTTCATAGCAGTGAGAGTGAGGGGCGTAGCCGTAACACGCTCGATGAAGTCTATCAGCAGATTGTCAGCGACCTGAAAGATGCCGAACATATCCCCGCCAGCATCACCGGTAACGACGGACGTGCTACCAGCGGTGCTGCCACCGCCCTGCTTTCCAAGGTGTATCTCACTTGGGCACAGACCTCCACAACACTCGACGAGGCCACCAAGAGATCTTACATACAGTCGGCTTCCGACTATGCCAGTCGCGTCATCAACAGCGGAAAGTACGCCTTGCTTGATAAATACATAGACAATTGGTCAGTCGACAAAAAGAACGGTCCTGAGCATATCTTCTCCATCCAGCACGACCGTACGGTGAATGCCAACGTCAGTGGCCACTGCACCTTTGCCATGCTCTGGAGCGATTCTGAGCCCGTGCTTATCACCACCAGCACCAAGTACTGGGAAGAGGCTGATCCCCGCGACCAACGGCGTGATGGCTCTTGGGCAAAGCGCCTCTACAATCCGAATACCGGTGAGGACTTCGTCTTCAAGGTGCCCCTTTTCCGCAAGTACATCGACTCTCTGAACTATGCAGCCTATGGCAATTCCGCCGGACAGTCCACCAATACCACTTATCTGCGCTATGCCGAGGTGCTGCTCATTAAGGCCGAGGCTGAGAATGAACTTAACGGACCGACACTGACTGCCTACGAGGCTCTCAATGCCATCCGCCGCCGTGCCTACTGGAGTCCTTACGCTCAAGCAGAGCTGACGCCCAGCGACGGCACACCCGTAGAACTTTCCGGTCTCTCTCAGGAAGAGTTCCGCAAGGCTGTGCGTGACGAATACTGGAAGGAGTTTATCATCGAAGGCCATCGCTGGCTCGACCTCGTACGCTGGCACACACTGGTGAAGACGGTCAAGGAGTCATGGCTCGCCCATGGAGGCTCTGCTGACGATCTGAAGTATAAGAACATCTCGAAGAAGAACTACCTGCTTCCCATCCCTTCCGATCAGATAACTCTCAATCCGAATCTCGTGCAAAACTGGGGTTATAATGGTGAGACCACCGGCGACCCCTATCCGGAAGAGAATTGATAGGTTTATGAGTTAACTCAACAATTTAAATTACAAAAGTTCACATTATAATTCAAGAATCAATGAGAAACAATAACATATTCAAACCGGTATTACTGGCTGTCTTTATTGCTGCTACGTCAGGTCAGACGGCTTTTGCCCAGAACATCAGTGAGCAAAGCAAACGTGAGATTGTGCTGCGCGTGCTCGACCAGTCCAAACAGAACGACTACGTGCCGTCGGCTTTCTTCCTCCATTTTCCCGACAAGTTCGGTTACAAGGCCGTGAAGGAGCATCTTGACTTCTTCCATGCCACCAACAACGACATTCTAAAGGTGCAATACGAGACACTGCCTCCCCATTGGGAAATCAAGACGGGAGCCGACTTCAACAAAGTTCAGGTCTTGCCCGAGGCTTACTTCGAGGAGCAGTTCAAGGTGATTGAAGACCTTGTTCGCGAGGCCGGTCATGAGGCACTGGTTATTCCTACTGTCTATTCGCCACTGATGATTCTCCAGCAGGCCACCGGCAACCGGGAAATCTACAAACTGGCAGAGAAATACCCCGTGGAGGCTGAGAAGGCTTTCGAGAAGTTGGCCTACAGCATCGAGAACTATATCCGTGGTGCCCGTAAACGTGGTGCCGATGGTTTCTATGTGTCAAGTCATGGCGGTAACAAGGAGTGGTTCGGACAATACAATAAAGTGTTCCTCAATCATTACCGCAAGTGGGATAAGTATATTTCGGAGGTGGCTGCCGAGGTAGCTCCCATCAACATCCTTCACATCTGTGGTGGTGAGTATGAGGACCTGTCCGACTGGGCTGACTATCCTGCCAGCATCATCAACTTGCCTGAGTTTGACTTGGAGAAAATCAAGAAGGCACAGGAGGTCTTCCATCGCCCCATCTTCGGTGGTCTCGACCATCACGGGGTGCTCATCAACGGCTCCATCGAGGAAGCTAAGGCGCAGGTGGACAAAATCTTGCAGAATGCTCCGCAGAACTTCATTCTCGGTGCCAACTGCACAGTGCCCAATGAAACCGATTATGCCCGTCTGAGAGAACTGGTTGACTATGTACATACCTGGCGTCAGACGCATAAATAATGAGTATGTGAGTTTTACTCAGCTACTCCAAACAAATAAAAATACAAAAGTTCAAAAATTAAAACAAGGAACAATGAGAAACAAAAACATCATCAAATCAGTAGTCGCCATAGCTGTGGCCTCCCTTATCGGCGCACATACCACCGTCAGCGCCCAGTCGGAAATCAATAAGCGCGAACGCATCCTTCAGGTGCTCGACCAGAGCCGCCCTAACGAGTATGTGCCGGCAGCTTTCTTCCTGCATTTCGAGAACAAACTCGGACGCAAGGCTGTTCAGGATCATAAGGATTTCTACCGCGCCACAAACATGGACTTTGTAAAAGTATTCTATGAAATTGCCGTTCCCCAGATTGATATCCAGAGTGGTAAGGATTGGGAGAAAGTGCCCGTATATGGCGAGGATTTCTTTGAACCACAGGTAGCCGTTATTGAGGACCTTGCCCGTGAGTTTAAAGGTGAGGCTTTCATACTGCCGACAGTATATTCGCCGCTTGCACTGGCCCATCAGACCTTAGGCCGCGGCAAGGATCTGAAGAAGTTGGCCAGCGAGAACCCCGAGGCTTTCGGACAGGCCATCAAGAACCTTTCGCTCTCCATCGAGAACTACCTGCGTGCTGCCCGTAAGCGCGGTGCCGACGGCTTCTATGTATCTTCTCAAGGCGGCGACGGCAATTCTTTGCCAGAGAAAATCTGGAAAGAGCAGGTGCGCCAGTGGGATAAGCACGTCTCTGAGGTGGCCAATGAGATAGGTGAAATTAATATCCTTCACATCTGCGACTATGGCACTCCGTTCAAGAACGCTGAGGCTCTCTATGCCTTTGCCGACTATCCTGCCAGCATTATCAATGTACCCCTGAACTTCTCAGATGGAAGCACCCTTAATCTCAAAGAGGCGCAGAAGCGTTTCGGGCGTCCTATCTTTGGCGGACTGGAGCGTCTCGGCGTTATCGCCAACGGTTCCATAGAAGAAGCCAAGGCTGCTGTGGACAAGGTGCTGCAGAATGCTGCTCCCAACTTCATCCTCGGTGCCGACTGCACCGTACCCGGCACTACAGACTGGGATAAGCTGCGTGCTGTCATCGACTACGCCCATAACTGGCGTAAGACACATAAATAAACCCTCCAAGGTTTCAAGTTTCAGGTTTCAGGTTTCAAGTTTCAGGATTCATGAGAAAGATTGGTAAGGTTATCGTATTTATAGGGTTGGCAGCGGCTTTTACAGCCTGCTCCTCGAATGCTGACAGCGACTTCGTTCCCGTTAATATTTCAATTCCTCCTGTGGATGAGGCTTGCTGCCCACCCGAAGAGGAGGTGGCCACGGCCAATTTCTTGGCCACACTCAAAGAGGTGAAAAGTCTGGAGGGGCTTACTGCCGGGAAATACACCGTCAAGGTCTATTCTCGCGACTCTTTCCATGTGGGGTACAACGATCTCTACTTTTCAGTTGTCGAGACTGAGACCCAGCGCCACGTCCGTCTGGTGGAATTCTTTAATCTCACCTCACTGATGACCATGGGTGCCATGGGTGGAATGCAACACAGCACCCCGCAGTCAGCAGCCTTCGAACAGGTTGAATCGCATCCCGTCTTCCACGCCTGGCTCTCGTTCCTGATGCCTTCTGACAACGATAAGGGAAATATCTGGCACCTCTCATTCTCGGCTCGTATCAAGGGCACGCAGACTGACTTCAATACTCGTCAGATCAATGTCTCGTCAGCCCCGGAAGGTACGGCCTGGCTGAAGTCTTTCAAGTATAAGGATCATACCTACTACCTCTCTCTCGTGAACCCCACGAGTCTTAAGACCGGCATCAACACGCTCCAGGCCTATGTCTCGTTGCAGGGTGATGACCGCATGCTGCCCTATCTTCCTGCTGAAGAACGGTTCACCATTGAAATCACGCCCACCATGCCCGAAATGGGTAACCATTCTTCTCCCAACAATGAAGCTCTCCAGCGACAGGAGAATGGAATCTATGAAGGCAAATTGAACCTTACGATGACTGGCGTCTGGGATATCCATTTGGTTGTAAAGGATGCCGATGGAAATACTGTAGCGGGTGCTGACAATAACGAGAGTGGCTATAGCAGCCTCTATTGGACGGTAAACATTTAGGATGAGTTATTACTTTAGTTTCATAGTTTGGTTGGGGCAGTTCATCATGGCTGCCCCAATTTATTCCCAGACCGATTCCATCTACCGTGAACAACGGTTGGAAGAAGTGATGGTAACATCGGACTTACCTTCAGACAGTAAGGTGAGCAACAAGGGACGTGTGGCCACCGTGGAGGAACATCTGCTGCAACTCCAGGGCGTGGAGATGGTCAGACGTGGGGCTTATGCCTGGGAGCCTGTCGTGAACGGGATGCAGACGGAACGGGTCTCGACGACTATCGACGGCATGAAGATTTTTTATGCCTGCACCGATAAGATGGATCCGGTGACCAGTTATGTGGAAAGTGGAAACCTGAAGCGCATATCCCTGAACAGTGGTCTTGACGGGAATCCGCAGGCCACCGGAAACATTGGCGGTTCGCTCGACCTGAAACTCCGAAAGGTGGGATTTGACGCACAGCCGCAGGAATACAATGTCTCTGTAGGAACGGAGCATAACGGGTGGCTGCAAGTATATGGCGCGGATGCTGCCCTGAGCAGTCACCGCCATTATGCCAATTTCGGATTGTTTTACCGTCATGCCGGCAACTACAAGATAGGTGGTGGTGAGGAACTCCGTTTTTCACAGTTCACCAAGACCAATGCCTTCCTGAATTTTGGATGGAGGCCTGCTGAACGGGATGCTGTAGAAGGGACGGTCATCTACGATGTAGCCACCGATGTGGGCTATCCTGCCCTGAACATGGACGTAAAGGATGCCCGTGGACTCATTACGTCGCTGTCATACCGGCATCAGTGGAAGGAAACCATGCTGGACAGTTGGGAGACAAAAGTCTATTACAACCGCATCACCCACGACATGGACGACACCAAGCGTCCCGATGTGCCCATCCACATGGATATGCCGGGACGCAGCCATACGGCGGGATTCTACAGCTTGTTGCAAGGCGTTCTTGGCAATCACCAGTGGCAGGCAAACATAGATGGATACCGCAATGTGCTTTATGCCGACATGACGATGTATGCTGGCAGTGCGCCGATGTTCATGCTCACCTGGCCTGATGTGGCTACCGTTTGCAATGGTCTGTCGTTTACCGATGACATCCGCCTTCGTCATGGCCATTCCCTGCGCTTTTCGGCCAAGGGTTCCTGGCAGCAGCGGAAAATACGCAACGACGAGGGATTCCGTGCCCTTGAAATCTATTTCCCCGGTATGGCACGAAGTGTTTCAGCACTCTTTGGACGGGTAGCCCTGGGCTATGCCTACGACAATGGGCCGTGGCATGCTGCCGCAGGTCTGGGATTGGGCAGCCGCACGCCAACAGTCACTGAGCAGTACGGCTACTTTCTGAACAACACCTTCGACCGCTATGACTACATCGGAAATCCGGCGCTAAAGCAAGAAAGGGCTGTGGAAGTCAATGCAGCCTTCTCGTGGAAGGACAGCCGTTGGCTGCTGAAGGCTGAGGCAAACACGTTCTTCTTCAGCAACTATATCATCGGTGAACCCGATGAGCGCCTCTCTGCCATGACCATCGGGGCTGCTGGGGTGAAAATCTATCGCAACATGAGTAATGCCCGAATCGTTAATGCCACGTTGACGGCCAATGTGTGGCTTTTCCCGTGGCTTCAATGGAAGAACAGGCTGACTTACAGTTATGGCGATGAGGCTACAGGCTCAAGATTGCCGCTTATCGCCCCGCTGACTTATCGTCCGAGTCTTTTTCTTAGGTGGAAAAGTCTGACTGCGGAAGCTGGTGCTGACTTCGTTACTCGCTGCAACGGTGCCGATAAATATGGGGAACATCCTACCGCAGGCTATGCCATCTGGCATTTTAGCGCAGGTTATCCGCTGACCATAGGAAACATGACTGTCGTTTTCCGTGGGGGCGTGGAAAATCTTTTTGACCGCCGCTATACCACCTATAGTGATTGGAACGGAATTCCGCAGAAGGGCCGGAATATCTATGTGAACATACAGTTGTCTTTTTAAGAGGTAAAAAATGGAAGAGGTAAAGAGTAAGAAATTGAAAGAAAAGGAAGGGCTGTTAGCCTTGTCTCCGCTGTTGGTGTTTGTAGTGCTCTATCTCGCGACGAGCATTATTGTACAGGATTTCTACAAAGTCCCGCTCACCGTGGCATTCTTGTTATCGGGAATATATGCTGTCGGCACATCTAGAAGTCGGTCTCTTGATGAGTGCATAAGCGTTTACAGCCGTGGTGCCGGTTCACCCAAAATGATGCTGATGCTCTGGATCTTTGTGTTGGCCGGTGTTTTTGCCAAAACCACTCAGGAAATGGGTGGTGTTGATGCCGTAGTGAATTTGGTGCTCTCACTGATGCCTGGAAACATGTTGCTGGCAGGGCTCTTTTTGGTCAGTTGTTTCGTCTCAATGAGTATAGGTACGAGCACAGGCACGGTGGCGGCGCTGATTCCTATCGCTGTGGGCATTGCTCAGGCTACCGAGGCTTCAGTACCGATGATGGCGGCTGCGGTAATCGGAGGATCTTTTTTTGGCGATAATCTTTCATTTATCTCAGACACCACCATTGCTGCCACACAGACGCAAGAATGCCGTATGCGTGATAAGTTCCGTGTCAATCTCTACATCACTGTACCGGTGGCTGTGTTGATTTTCTTCGTCTATGTTTTCAAAGGCATTGGCATGGAAATACCTGTTCATTCCCAGACGGTGGAATGGCTGAAGGTGTTACCTTATTTTGTAGTCCTCGGTCTCGCCTTAATAGGGATAAACGTGATGGCTGTCTTGGCGTCAGGTCTCTTCCTGACAGGAATCATAGGTATTTACTGTGGCAGTTATGATATATATGGGTGGATGGCATCTGCAGGAAGTGGCATTCAGGGTATGGGTGACATTATTATTGTGACCATGATGGCTGGCGGCTTATTTGAGATAGTTAGCGAAAATGGCGGCATAGGCTATCTGATAGACAAGCTATCCAACCGTGTACATAGCGGCCGTGGAGCGGAACTGTCAGTTGCACTGATGGTCTCTCTGACCAATGTCTGCACGGCAAACAATACCGTAGCCATTCTCACTGTGGGTAATATAGCTAAGAAAATTGGAAACCGTTTCGGAGTGGATCATTGCAAGTGCGCTTCCATCCTCGACACTTTCTCCTGCTCTGTTCAGGGATTGCTTCCCTATGGTATGCAGTTGATGATGGCATCGGGGCTGACGGCATTGAGTCCTGTAGAGTTCCTGCCCTGGCTTTATTATCCCTTCGCCTTGGGATGTTTTGCCCTGCTTTCCATCCTGCTACGTTATCCTCGAAAATACTCCTCGCGTCCGTGTCGGAAGGCGGTCCTTTCCGTTCGCTGCCGTTGACTCTTTGTGATATGACACGAACGTGGTAGGCGGAATACCTTGAATATGGGATTTCGACAATGGGAATCGTGCCGTACCTTTGCACCGAAATAACAAAACAAGCAACAGGATGAACTTTATATTCATATCACCCCATTTTCCCCATACCTATTGGGAGTTTTGCGACCGCCTGCGACGCAACGGCGTGCGTGTACTGGGCATTGCCGATGCTCCGTATGATCAGTTGTCTGCTGAACTGAAAAGTTCGCTGACGGAGTATTACCGGGTGGACAATCTGGAGAACTACGATCAAGTGTATCGTGCCGTAGCATTCTTCGCTTTCAAGTATGGAAAGATAGACTGGATAGAGTCGAATAATGAGTATTGGCTAGGACAGGATGCACGGCTGAGAACTGACTTCCATGTGACTACTGGTTTGCAGGCTGACGAAGTGCAGGCCGTAAAGGAAAAGTCGGCCATGAAGAAGTTCTTTGCCAAAGGGGGTATTCCCACGGCTCGTCAGATTCAATGCGTACAGGGATACTATGCCGTGGAGGCTTTTGCACAGGATGTAGGTTTTCCGGTCATCGCCAAACCGAATGTGGGCGTTGGTGCCGGTGGAACATACAAGATTGCTGATGTCGGGGAACTGAGCCATTTCTTTGAAACGGTACAAAACGTGGCGCAATATGTGGTAGAGGAGTTCATCACCGGTGACATCTGTTCGTATGATGCTGTCATAGACAGTCATTCCAAACCGTTGTTTGAGTCGATGACGGTGTGGCCGCCTTCGATTATGGATATTGTGAACCGGCAGTTGGACTTGTCTTACTATGTGGCTCCCGTGATGCCTGAAAAACTATCTGCATTGGGACGGCAGACGGTGGAAGCCTTTGGCGTGAAAAGCCGCTTTGTGCACCTGGAGTTTTTCCGCCTTGACTGTGACCGTAAGGGACTGGGGCAGAAAGGTGATTTCGTGGCCTTGGAGGTGAATATGCGTCCCGCTGGAGGCTATACGCCGGATATGATCAATTTCGCTCATAGTACGGATGTGTATCGTATTTGGGCGGATATGATAGCCTATGACAAGTCACAGATGGCATCCAGTTATCAGCATGATACGGGCAATGCCCTGTCGTTGCCGTGGAAGGATGAATACTATTGTGCCTTTGCTTCTCGCCGCGACATCTACAGTTACCGTCACAGCGATGCTGAGGTGGCGGAACGATATGCTGGGCAGATGGTCATGCAAGAGCGGATGCCGGAGATTCTCTCGGGAGCCATGGGGCAACAGATGTTCACCGTCCGCCTGAAAACATATGAGGAAGTGGAGTCTTTCGTGGCTTATGTCCATGAGAAGGCTTGATTTCACAATAATGCGAAAACCGAAACGTTATGTCAATAATAAAACGACAATGGAAATACAATATAAAAAACACTACAGCACGAATCTGAACCGCGATATGGAATATAAGACCTACGGTGAAAAAGGACACCCCGTATTGGTCTTCCCCTCGCAGGACGGGCGCTTTTATGATTATCAGGATTTTGACATGGTGGGGACACTCTCGCAGTTTATCGACCGCGGGCAGATCCGCCTTATCTGCGTGGACAGTATTGACCGTGAGACATGGTCTGACGTGAATGGCGACCACCATCAGCGAATATCATTACATGAGCGTTGGTTTCATTATGTTGTGGATGAACTGATACCCGAGGTTCGTCATTTCTCAAATGAGACTTTTATCGTGACAGGCTGTTCAATGGGCGGTTTTCACGCCGGAAATTTCTTTTTCCGTCGACCAGACTTGTTTGACTCATTGTTGGCGTTGAGTGGTCTTTATTATGCTGGTTATTTCTTTCCGAACTATCAGGATTCATTGGTCTACGACAACTCGCCCTATGATTTCCTGCAGCATATGCCTGCTGACCATCCTTACTGGGATATCTATCGCCAGCGGCGCATCATCCTCTGTGTGGGACAAGGAGCGTGGGAGGATGAGTTGCTGGAAAGTACACGGAAGATGGATGGCCTGCTCAGGGAGCACCATGTGCCGGCCTGGGTTGACTATTGGGGATTCGACTCTGCCCATGACTGGGCCTGGTGGCGCAAGCAGGTCTATTATTTTATGGACAAACTTGAGAATACTGATAATGTGGAGTATATAATATGAGAAATCTTTTGTTATGGATTGGCGCCCTCGTGGCGGGTGCAGTGTTGGGGTTGCTGGGCGTGGAATGGCTTAATGGCCTGATGGATTTCGTGGCTACGGTCTATACGCGGCTGTTCCAGTTGCTGGCCGTGCCCACCATAGCGCTGGCCATCATTACCACGCTCACCATGTTCGGACGGCAGCAGGACACGGGGCGTATCTTCAGGAAGACATTGTTTTATACGCTCTTCACGACTGTCGTGGCTGCGGCTGTCGGACTGTTGCTCTATGTGGTGGTGGCTCCCGAGAATCTGTCGGTGCCCACGGCAGGGACAAACGTTGACTCGCTGGGGCTGAAGCCGGAAGTGTCTTTCTATGATCATATCCTGGCGGCCATTCCCGGCAATGTGATTAAGCCCTTCCTGGAAGGCAATGTGCTCAGCATCTTGCTGGTCTCCATAGCCATAGGACTGGGGCTGGCACGACTGCCGGAAACCGTGGGCAAACAGGCGGTGGTGAATTTCCTGCATGGACTTCAGGAGTTGCTCTTCCTGCTGATTCGCTGGCTTATCTGGACGTTGCCCTTGGGTATCGTGGCTTTCTCGGCCCAGCTCTCTTCCCAGCTCTCGGCGGGTGTGGCCTTGGCTTCGTTGGGTAAATATGTGGCCGTCATCCTGGGTGGCAATGCGTTGCAGTTTTTTGTGGTGCTTCCCCTGTTTCTGTTGGCTCGCGGCATCAATCCGCTACAGGCGCTTCGTGCGATGATGCCCGCCGTCTTGATGGCTCTCTTCACGAAAAGCAGTGCCGCTACGCTGCCCGTGACGATGCAGAGTGCCGAGGAACGGTTGGGGGCGCAGCCGCGTGTAGCCCGTTTCGTATTGCCCATATGTACTACCATCAATATGAATGGTTGCGCTGCTTTTATTCTGGTGACATCTCTTTTCGTGATGCAGAATGGCGGTATACCTCTCACATGGACTACCATGCTCCTGTGGTTGCTTGTCTCCGTCATCTCCGCCGTGGGCAATGCCGGTGTGCCTATGGGGTGCTATTTCCTCACGTTCTCCCTGATGTCGGGTATCGGTGCCCCGGTGAGTGTGCTGGGTATCATTCTCCCCATCTATACGATTATTGATATGATAGAGACGGCCGAAAACGTATGGTCGGATTCGTGCGTCTGCGCGATGGTGAATAAAACCCAGCTTTCTTAAGACTCGCTTCGCTCATATAAGCGTCTCCTTAGCCGCCGGGCGAATGCCGCCCCTTACCAAGGGACTCAAAATGTATTTATATTCAATCCGATATACGGAAACGGATTTCAAATTGTTTTCCATATAAAAGAAAACCCTTTCAAAATGTAAGTAAATTACATAGAAAGGGTTCTTTTATGTCATATTTTGTTCATTATATGCACTTTTTGTAGTCAAAAGTGAAGATTTATGCGAAAATATTTGGGCTTTTCAAGAATAATAGCGAACTTTGCAGCCGTTTAGTCAGAATTACATATTAGAACAAGATATTATGGCAGAAAAATTGGACATGAAGGAACTGGACCAAGTGGTGGTCCGCTTCTCGGGTGATTCCGGCGACGGCATGCAGTTGGCCGGAAACATCTTTTCTACGGTCTCTGCTACCGTAGGTAACGGTATCTCAACATTCCCAGACTATCCCGCCGACATCCGCGCCCCGCAGGGTTCGCTGACGGGTGTCTCCGGTTTCCAGGTGCACATCGGTGCCGGAAAGGTTTACACGCCGGGCGATAAGGCCGACGTGCTGGTGGCCATGAACGCTGCTGCGCTGAAGACGCAGCTGAAGTATGCCAAGCCACAGGCCACCATCATCATCGACACGGATTCTTTCGGTCCCAACGACCTGAAGAAGGCTGCCTTCCAGACGGAAGACTATCTCGGTGAGATGGGCGTAGATCCCGACCGCGTTATCCAGTGCCCCATCACACAGATGGTAAAAGACGCACTGGCAGACTCGGGAATGGATAACAAGGCCATCCTGAAATGCCGCAATATGTTTGCACTGGGACTGGTATGCTGGCTCTTCGACCGCGACCTGAACCTGGTGTTCAACTTCCTCAAGGATAAATTTGCCAAGAAGCCCGCCATCGCTGAGGCTAACATCAAGGTGATTCAGGCTGGCTACGACTACGGTCACAACACCCACTCTTCGGCTATGAACGTGTATCGCATTGAGTCGAAGGAGAAGGAGCCTGGCCGTTATATGGATATCACCGGTAATAAGGCTACGGCCTATGGTTTCATTGCCGCTGCCGAGAAGGCAGGATTGAAACTCTACCTGGGTTCTTACCCCATCACTCCTGCTACCGATGTGCTCCACGAACTGTCGAAGCACAAGTCGCTGGGCGTGACCACGGTACAGTGTGAGGATGAAATCTCGGGCTGTGCTTCTGCTCTTGGTGCTTCTTTCGCCGGTGCTTTAGGCGTAACATCCACCTCCGGCCCTGGCATCTGTCTGAAGAGTGAGGCCATGAACTTGGCGGTAATTATGGAGTTGCCGTTGGTGGTGCTCGATGTACAGCGTGGCGGTCCTGCCACAGGTCTTCCTACAAAGTCGGAACAGACCGACCTCCTGCAGGCACTCTTCGGCCGTAATGGTGAGAGTCCCATGCCAGTGATGGCTGCCATCAGTCCCACCGATTGCTTTGATGCAGCCTATATGGCCTGTAAGATGGCTCTGGAGCACATGACGCCCGTCATTCTGCTCACCGATGCCTACTGTGCAAACGGTTCGGGCGCTTTCAAACTCCCTGACCTTGCCAAGATGCCAGCCATCAATCCTCCGTATGTTCCCGAGGAACTGAAGGGCAAGTGGACACCTTATATGCGTGCTGAGAACGGCACCCGCTACTGGGCAGTGCCTGGTCGCGAGGGCTTCGAGCATATCCTCGGCGGACTGGAGAAGGATTCCGACACCGGTGCTATTTCTACCAATCCTGAGAACCACGACCTGATGACTCGTCTGCGTCAGCAGAAGATTGCCAACATTGAGGTTCCCGATCTCGAGGTTGACGGTGATGTGGAGGATGCCGACCTGCTCATTGTGGGCTTCGGTTCCACCTATGGTCATCTGCGTTCTGCTATGGATGAACTCCGTGCCAAGGGCTACAAGGTAGCTCAGACTCACTTCAAGTACATCAACCCGCTGCCCAAGAACACCGCCGAGGTGCTCTCTAAATATAATAAGGTGGTGGTTGCCGAGCAGAACATGGGCCAGCTAGCTGCCTATCTGCGCATGAAGGTAGACAACTTCGTTCCTGCCCAGTTCAATCAGGTAAAGGGACAGCCTTTCGTAGTAGAAGAGTTAGTCAACGCATTCGAAGAAATAATTAATAAATGAACACAAAGACACAAAGGCACAAAGGAAAAGTATTGAATAGAATATAATAAAAACTTTGTGTCTTCGTGTCTTTGTGTTCCATAAAATAAACAATTATGGCATATACAGCACAAGATTATAAGAAAGGACAGCCTCGCTGGTGTCCGGGTTGCGGTGACCATTTTTTCCTGGCATCGCTCCATAAGGCTATGGCCGAGATTGGCGTAGCCCCCAAAGATGTTGCAGTGATTTCGGGTATCGGCTGTTCCAGCCGTCTGCCTCACTATATGGCTACTTACGGCATGAACACCATTCACGGACGTGCTGCCGCGATTGCTACCGGTGCAAAGGTGGCTAATCCCAACCTTACCGTTTGGCAGGTGTCAGGCGACGGTGACGGTCTGGCTATCGGTGGTAACCATTTCATTCATGCCAACCGCCGTAACATCAACCTCAATATGATTCTGCTCAACAACCGTATCTACGGTCTGACGAAAGGACAGTACAGCCCCACTTCTCCCCGTGGATTCGTGAGCAAGTCGTCACCTTACGGAACGGTGGAAGATCCCTTCCGTCCCGCTGAGCTCTGCTTCGGAGCCCGTGGTCATTTCTTTGCCCGTGCCGTGGCCACTGATGCCAAGGGAACGGTTGAGATTCTGAAAGGTGCCTACAACCACAAGGGCGCTGCCGTATGCGAGATTCTGCAGAATTGCGTCATCTTCAACGACCACTGTCACGATGCTGTCTATAAGCCCGATGCCCGTAAGGAGAACGCCATCTACGTAGAGCATGGCAAGCCCCTCATCTTCGGTCCTAACAACGAGTTCGGTCTCGTTCAGGAAGGTTTCGGTCTGAAAATTGTGAAGATTGGTGAGAACGGCATCACCGAGAAGGACATCCTGGTGCATGATGCTCACTGCGAGGACAACACGCTGCAGTTGAAGCTTGCCCTGATGGGTAACAACGACGGCTTCCCCATTGCCCTCGGTGTCATCCGCGATGTGGATGCTCCCACCTATGATGACAGCGTAACCGCTCAGATTGAAGAGGTGAAGGCTCAGAAGAAGTATCATAACTTTGCCGAACTCCTCGAGACCAATGATATTTGGGAGGTGAAATAGGAGAGACCCTCTAAATCCCCCTTAGAAGGGGGACTTGCAGATATACAAAAGCCACCTCCTTTGGGGTGGCTTTTTGTTTTTGTTGCGAATTTGTAAGTCCCCCTTCTAAGGGGGATTTAGAGGGTCTCTTTTTACATCTTTTCCCCAAAACACAAATCGCCTGCATCACCGAAGCCTGGCACGATATACTTGTGCTCGTTCATACCCGGGTCGATGGCGGCAGTCCATAGCGTGGTGTTCTCGGGGTTTACAGCCTGTTTCACCACATCGATGCCTTCCGGTGTGGCTATCACCGAGGCGATATGTACGGCTTTCGGCGTGCCGTGTTTCAGCAAAGCTTCGTAGGCAGCGGCCATGCTTCCGCCAGTAGCCAGCATGGGATCGGCTATGATGAGCGTCTTGCCTTCAATTGACGGTGCAGCCATATATTCCGTATGGATGCCCACCTCCGTATGCTCGCGGTTAGTGTACATACGATAGGCACTGACGAATCCGTTCTCTGCATGGTCGAACACATGAAGCATTCCCTCGTGGAAAGGAAGTCCGGCCCTGAGCACGGTGGCCACCACCACTTTATCTTTTGGCAGTGCCAGATTGGCCGTTCCCAGTGGAGTCTCCACAAACGAGGGCTCAAAGGTGAATGCCTTAGAAATCTCATAAGCCATGATTTCGCCGATTCGCCGGATGTTGTTGCGGAAGAGCGTGTGATTCTTCTGATACTCAATGTCCCTGATTTCAGCCATATATTGGCTCAGCACGGAGTTCTGCTCCGAAAGGTTGATTGTTTTCATTTTTCCGTTATGTCGTTATGACGTTATGACGTTAAGAATCAGAACGAGATCGTGAACGATCCGCCGAGGATAAACGTGTGGCGGTTTCTCTTGATTTGCTGAGTCTCATTGATTACTAAATCAGGATCTTCGTTACTCCATCCCAGGGCATCCAGCACATATTGGCCAGGGTTATAATCCATCGTGTAGGTCTTGCGGGAGAAGTCATAATCGAGGAATACGCGCCAGGCGTAGTTTTCCTTATAGGCGTAGGTAAGCGAGATTCCTGTGCCGAACTTCATGGTGTTGTTGCCGCCTACGGTGAAATAGTCCCAATCGGAGGTGTAAGTGCCGGGTACGCATATTAATTCTCCTTCAAAAGTCTCTTCGTCGAAATCAACACCACGCCTTCCACCTGTGACTTTTGCATTGAGGTCTACCTCCTGCATGATGCTGCGGCCTACGAGCAGTTTTGAGCCGAGGGCAAAGCGGTTGGAAAGCGGCCAGTTGAAATAAGCGCCGAGGTCGACGGAGAACTCTGTCAGGTGGTCACTCTTAATGACGAACTCAGCCTCACTCAATATCGGAGCGCTATAGTCGGGGTCTCCCTCTGTACCATGGCCGAAGATAAATTCGGTCATACTCTCAGTTTCGAAATTCTCTTCGTCTAAAAGATTATTGGCCATGTCGTTCCAGGCAATGTTTTCTATACCCTCCCAGCCTTTAATAGGCGAACTGTTGACGCGCAGGCGACCACCCACGCCAAAATATTTGTTGAAGAAGTAGGCACCCTCGGCACCTACGGCTGTTGAAGCGCCGAACTTCAGGTTAAGGGCTTTTCCCTCATCAAGTCTTACTTCCAGTTTTTCAAGGTCGAAGCTTAGATCCTTCGATCCGAAGCCGATACCCATCGAGATTGAGAAGAACGACGGGTTGTAGATGATGCTCTTGTCGCTGCTGATATCACCGCGCAGCAAACCCTTACCCTTGAAGATCAGGTCGCTGAAAGCATAGGCCAGTTCGGTGGACATGATTCCGATGCCGGCTCCCGAGAGCACGTCGCTTACCCAGTGGCGGTTGTTCAGTACGCGCATCACGCCCGTAGCCGTAGCCACACCATAGCCAGCCACCGAATACCAGGGCGATCGTGTCATACCATATTCTTTGTGCAGGATAGTGGCACCTACGAAGGCTGTGGCCGTGTGGCCCGAGGGCCATGAGTTGGCTGTGCTTCCGTCGGGGCGCATTTCCTTGGCCGTATATTTAATACCGTTGACGAACCCGCCCATAATAGCATACGACATCGCCGTCGAGGCCAGATAGCGCCCCCAGTCGGAACGGCCCTCCACGCCCGCGATCTTCAGACCAGTGGTCATCACGGGACCGAAGAACTGCGAATAGTCGTCGATACCCGTCTTGAAGTCGGTCAGCAGCGTGTGCTTGTTGTCCTTCGTGTTCTGCCGGAACGATTTCTTCTCACTCTTGGCGATGATTCCCGCCACGAAGAGAGGCACGCCGACGAAGGTCAAGTCGTCCAGAAACTTATAAGGTTTCACACCGGGGTTGGTGCGCATCCAAGTCAGTTGGTATTTGGGTTCCGGCGAGAATATGGGGCTTCCCGAAGTCGTGAAGTTCGGACTTGTGGTGCCCGAAAGGTGCGGAACATCGGGAGCTTCCTCGCCAAAATCGTAGTTCAAGTCTGTAAAAACCAGCTCGGGCTTCAGGTCAGCCTTTGTCAGTGTGATTGGCGCTATCTCGAAATCGTTGTTTGCCAAGACGCAGTTTGTTCCGCCGACCATCAGTACGGCGGTGAGCAAAAGCAGGAACAGTGTTGATTTTTTCATATTTTGTCAGTCTTGATTATTATGTCAATATATTATAGGTAGCATATTTTGCTGCAAAGTTAGTACAAATGAGCGGAAAAACAAAATTTATTTTGATTTTTCCCGAATGCAGTCTAACTTCATGGCTCGAAGAGACATAAAGTTACGAAAAGTCGAGAGCAAAACAAAAGAATTCATTCTTTTTTTCCCGAGCGCAAGTAACTTATTCAAAGACACAAAGTTTTTTGGAATATTAAAAATTTATTGCATATTTGCCCCCTAATTCCTCCAATTATTCCTGCTTTTTTGCTTTTATGGCCAAATAATCGGCTAATTGTTTGGATATTTAAGATTAAAATCCTATTTTTGCATCGCGGAAAATCCGTGACGGAAAATATGTGACGGAAAATCCGTGATAAACTTTATGCTTAAACATCTTCAAGTCATGGCTAAGAAAACGGCAAAAAAACTCCAGAACCCCTTTGTTTATCAGGGTTATAAAGGACCAGATTATTTCTGCGACCGTTTAGAAGAAACAGATAATCTGATTTCCAGTCTTCGGAATGGGAGGAATGTAACCTTGATTGCTCCACGAAAAATGGGGAAAACAGGCCTTATTAAGCATGCTTTTTATCAGATAAAGCAACAAAATAAGAATGCAATATGCCTTTATGTCGACATTTTCTCCACTCGTAACCAACATGAACTGGTGGAATTGCTTTGGCGAACAGTGGTGGAAGAAGCCTTTTCGAGAAGAAAAGCGGTTGTTTCGAAAATGGCTGATGTGTTTATGGGTTTGCGTCCGACGGTCAGCCCTGATCCGCTGACCGGTGCCCCCTCTTTCTCTGTGAGTATAGAGCCAGTACAGGCAGAGCACACCCTGAAGGGCATTCTCGACTATCTTGACAGTCTGCAAAAGGAAGTCTATTTGGCTATAGATGAATTCCAGCAGATAGCAGAATACCCGGAAACGGGAACTGAAGCCCTGCTGCGTTCCCTCATTCAGTTCACGCATCATATAGGCTTCGTCTTTTCCGGAAGCCGTCAGCATCTCATGGCCGAGATGTTCAGTTCGCCCAAACGCCCATTCTTCCAGAGCACCCAGTTGATGGGGCTTCAGCCTCTGCATGAAGAAATCTACTATGAGTTTGCCCGCCATTTCTTTGAGGCGAAGGGCGGGGCGTTCGATGCTGCTCCTTTTCATCGGCTCTATGAGCGTTTCGGCGGCTACACATGGTATATGCAGGCTGTGCTCAACCGTTTGTATGAAGACGAGAAGCGCGTGGAAACCGAGCAGAAGGTGACCGAGGCCATACTCAACGTTCTCGACACGCTGGCCTTGCAGTACGAAAGCATGGTTTCTTTTCTTACCAACAATCAGTTCTCCCTGCTGAAAGCCGTTGCCAAGGCCGGGCGTGTGGTCAGTCCGCAGAGCAATGCCTTCATCCGCCAATACGGACTGCCAGGCAGCAGCAGCGTGAAGACGGCCTTAGATGTATTGTTGGCCAAAGACCTTGTCTGTCAGACTCCGCAAGGATACATCGTAAGCGACCGCTTCATGGATTTGTGGTTGAAAAGAACGTTTTAGCAGACCTTTAGCAGCAATCCCTATAGTTAAATATTGTGAATTATTAAAAAGATTTTAATGTGTAAGTGCTTCTAATTCGTATCTTTGCAGCGCATTAGTGCAATATATAGTTAAAATTAGGATAATAATGTTGAGATTGTTGGCCGTGCTGGCTTTGCTATCGACATGGGTGAGTGGAGCGCATTCATCCCCTAACGATTCCGTTAAGGTGCTACCCGATAGCAGCAACTTCGTGACGGCCAGCCTGGTGATTATTTCGCCCACAAATGATGTTTATTCATCGCTTGGGCATTGTGCCATTCGCATGGAATGTCCTTCACATAGTCTGGACTTCTGCTTCTCGTCAGAAACAGAAACCGGAAGTTTTAACGACTTCATAAAATTCCTGGTTGGAAAGACAAGTACGGCGCTGTTTCCCGTCGAGACGGATACGTTTCTCAAACGATACAAAGATGAGAACAGAGGAATCTGGCAATATCAGCTGAACCTCACCCATCACGAGAAGCAGGACTTGTGGCGGAAGCTTGATGAAGAAGCCGTGAAAGGACCACACCGTAGTTTTACACTGAAGAACAACTGCGTGTCGCTGTCGCTCATGTTGATACAGTCTGCATTGACAAAGGAAGAATTCGATTTCGGGTCATTGCCGGAGATTTTCAATCACGATAACGGCGATTTGATGCGATATTACTTGGAATACTCACCGTGGGCAGAGTTCTTCCTGTTTACCATAGGAGGCTCCGAAGCGGAAAAGACATACGAACCGGATATAAGATTTACCCCCGAGACATTGGGAAAGGTCATAGTGCAGACCAAAATCGTTAATCTGGAAGACGGAACCAGACGGCCAGCAGTGGTTGGCGGAAGAAAGGAACTGTCAAAGCAAGGAATAGCCATCACCAAAACATCTGTAACGCCCATGGTGGTGTTCGGAGTTTTGCTTTTGTTGGTATTGATGATCACAATAGCAGAGTGGTGGCTTGGTTGGAAGAAGTTGGCAAATGCCACTGACGCTATCCTTTTCACGCTTCAATGCGTGTTGGGTGTTTTGCTTCCGATAATCGTTGTTTTGTTAGGCTTGGTGGATGTTCATTGGAACTGGTATTTGATACCCTTGAATCCCCTGCCTCTCATTATATATATGTGCTTCCGCAAGCGGGAGTGGTTTGGCAAGGTTTACTTGCTCTATGCCCTGGTGCTGGTGGTGTTTATTTGCCTCACGCCATTCATCTCTCAACTCGACTGGGAACATCAGCTGATAACAGCTATGTTTGCCATTAGATGTATTAGTAATTACGGTATTTATAAAAAAACAATTTGAATATGAACAAAAAATTACACTATTTATTAATAGCCGTTCTTTCCCTTATCATGTTGGGAAAGGCGAATCCAGCATATTCGTTTGCTGACGCTACGTTCTACTATAAGATAGCCTATTGTGTCAATGAATCAGGAGCAGGTACGGTTTATGCTAAAGGTCCAAAGTATGCAAACAATTCAAATACTGAAGCGGAATACGCAAGAACCTCAAATACCAGTTATACAAATGCTAATATGAGCAAGAATGATTATGGTTTTTTGGCTGCCCCTCAGAGCGTAAATATGTATTACAGTTTATATGCGGTGAACACAAATGATGACTATCAGTTCGACCATTGGGAAAAAAGGAATGGAAATAGTTGGGAAGTCATTACACAGGAAACCCTTTCCCCAGTCTATGAAGCTCCTTCGGTTACGGTAAGTAATAAGACTAATACCGACCCCAATGCTAGTGCATACTATAGGGCTTGCTTTTCTCGAAAAGGAGTCCTTAAAGTAGAAATAGCTGATGGGCAGGAAAATCTGGGACATGCCTCAAATTCGAATGTGAATAACAAGGCTGGTGACGAGGTAACTCTGACAGCGCAAACTACCCAGTCTTTCCAAGGCGTATTCTTCAGCCATTGGACGATAGACGGGAACAGTACTTTCGAGTCTAAAGAGAATCCTCTCACCGTAACGGTTCCTGATGGAGTGTCAAGCATTGTCTATAGGGCACATTTCACCGAACCATCCGATCTGACGTATTGCCGTTTTGAAAATGTAGGGACAGGAAAGTTCTTGTCATTGTCAAGTACGAATGCTTCTACTCGTAGGCAAGAGTCTCAAGATGGTGGATATAAATATACGGCATTGGTTATAAATGCATTGAAGTTGCTGGCCAAATCTTCAAGTAGTATGGCAGATCCTTCAACAGTCTTTTATATTGGGGGAACTTCTGATAATTCAGAAGGTATTTCTCCAGTTTCTGTTATACAATCTCAGGGTGAGGATGCATTACAAAAATTTGCATACGGGAATGATAACAATCCCATTAAAATCACTAAGGCTGGGCAGTATTACCGAATCTCAAAGATCATGACAGTCAATAGTAACGGTAATACTGGTGAAGTCTTCTTAAATGATGAAGGAACAGATATCCCTGTATTCAGCAATACCCAAGGGAATAATGCTCTGTGGAAGATACATTTCCTGGACGAAGGACATATTGACGAGCATGCCTTCGGCGTTGCCCCTGATTCAAGAATGTTCCAGAATGGCAAGTATTATACTACGCTTTATACAAAGTTCCCCTACAAGATGCTCGATGGTATTAAGGCTTATTATCTCGACGTTACTAAGGCCGACGAGATTTATAATGCTAAAGCCAAGAAGATTACATTCTTGGAGGCAGATAACGAAGACAGGATTATCCCTAAGAACATGGCTGTAATCCTTGAGTGCAATGGAACAAACCCAGAAAGAAACAGACTTTTGCCTATCGTTGACAAAAATAATAGTATTAGGGAAGATAAATATGTCACCGACAAGAATAATCCGTTGAAGGGTGCATTAGTAGTGGGCGGAAACCTAACTGGAGAGTCGGCAGCTAGAAAGAGTAAACTCCCCGAAAGTCAAAACTACGTGTATGTCTATTCAGCCAAGAATGGCCATGTCAGCTTCTACAAGTGGACGGGCGACAAGGTAATACCTAACAACAAGGTGTATCTAGCTGTAACGAAGAACTTCGAAGGTGAATCGAGTTCAGATGGCAATGCAGCGAAAGGCTATACATTCACTTGGGGATTGGAAGAGACGGAAAATAATTCCACCACAGGTATAGACAACGTTGTTCTGACTGAAGAGGACGGCGCAATCTATAACTTACAGGGTAGTAAGGTGACGAATCCCTCAGCAGGTGTATATATTAAAAACGGAAAGAAAATCATAGTAAAATAATGGAAAAGAAAAGATTATATTTGTGCCCTGAGACAGAAGTATGCATTCTGAAATTCAATGAAAGCCTTATGCTTCAAGCTTCATTGGATGACGATGATGAAGCAGAGTTTGTAGGCGGCAAGGAGCAAGGTGAATTCGAAGAAGAAGACGTTGCTCCCACTTCCCCGAACCTCTGGGGTGATACCGAAGAAGAGGATTAAGTATGAAATGAGGCCATTGGCCTTACGATAGCAATAGAAAGGCTGCATTTCCGAAATGGGGATGCAGTCTTTTTTGTATAGGAAATTTTTGATTTGAGGGTGTAAGGGTGCAGAATGCCGATAAACACTGGGCTTGCACCCTGTTTCAGAGGGTGTCAAGGGTGTCATAAGGGTGACAGGGGCGACCCACCCCAACCCTCCCTGTTTAGGGAGGGAGCTTTGTTTCAGGTTTCTTTCATTCTTTCATTCATTTATTCTGAAAGCGATTCTTGATAGAATCGATTACATGTATTCTTGGACAAGCCAAGCGACTTTGTCGATTATTAAAAGCGTTTTCTGAAGAAAACGGTTACAAGGTTAAGGTTATCGCTAAGAAATTCTCTAGAGAATTTCTTGCTTCCGATGATAGTTTGCATCCCTTCCGATGATGTTTTGGAGAAAATTCTCTAGAAAATTTATAAACCCTAGTCATATCTTAATCTTTAATCTTTTATCTTTAAACCTTTATCTCCCTATTTAGGGAGGGTTGGGG